>JAESGY010000040.1_pt1 | contig 138189 bp, 144 predicted proteins | sample 9269841 | NCBI WGS metagenome assembly JAESGY01 (sample SAMN17022865, study PRJNA683097) | algae metagenome | isolation source: Spirirestis rafaelensis WJT71-NPBG6 and co-occurring heterotrophs from... | place: USA: Pinto Wells, Joshua Tree National Park, Colorado Desert, CA | collected...
GACCATGTTTTTTAACGGGGTCTCACGCCACCAGAAAGCTTACGGCCGCTCCCCTCCACGACCATCCTAGAGCCAAACCCGTTTCTACGGCCACAGGCGGACGGTAAATCCGCGATGGTTTTTTAAGCGGCGCGCTCAACTTCCAGATGGGGGCCAACCTTTTCCACCATCTCGTGCGCCTTCCCCTGAGCTGGTTCGAGAAGCGGCATATCGGCGATCTCGTCTCTCGCTTCCGCTCGGCGGAGCCGATCCAGAAGCTTGTGTCCGAGGGGCTGGTGGCGGCGCTCGTGGACGGGGTGATGGCGACGCTCACGCTGGCGATGATCCTGATCTACAGCCCCAAGCTGTCGGGCATCGTGTTCGCGGCGCTGGCGCTCTACGGGCTCCTGCGCTTTGCCCTTTACCGGGCCCTGCGCCAGCGGCAGGAGGAGATGATCGAGGCTGCCGCCAGGGAGCAGACCACCTTCATCGAGACGGCCCGCGCCATCCAGAGCATCAAGATCTTCGGGCGCGAGGCCGACCGGGAAGCCCTGTGGCAGAACCGCTATGCGGAATCGATCAGCCGCGGCATTCGGCAGGGCCGCTTCACCATCGGCTTCAAGACCGCGAACGACCTGATCTACGGCATCGAGAACGTGCTGGTGGTCTATCTCGGCGCCAGGGCCATCATGGCGGGCGAGCTCACCATCGGCATGCTCTATGCCTTCATGGCCTACAAGGAGCAGTTCCTCTCCAAGGCCACCAACCTGATCCAGACCGGCATCGAGTACCGGATGCTCGACCTCCATCTCGACCGGCTCTCCGACATCGCGCTGGCCGAGCGGGAACAGGACCGGCACGGGGAGAGCCTCGTGGCTCGCGAGGTCCGGGGCGCGGTGGAGCTCAAGGGCGTGAGCTTCCGCTACGCCGACACGGAGCCGGAGGTTCTGTCGGGCGTGGACCTGAAGGTTGAGGCCGGCGAGTTCGCGGCCGTCACCGGACCCTCGGGCGGCGGCAAGACCACCCTTCTCAAGGTCATGCTCGGGCTCTTCAAGCCGATGGGCGGCACCGTCGCCATCGACGGCGTGCCCCTCGACCATTTCGGCCGCCAGGCTTTCCGCTCGCAGGTCGGCGTGGTGATGCAGGACGACCAGCTTCTCTCCGGCTCCATCGCCGAGAACATCTGCTTCTTCGACGCGCATCTCGACCTCGACTGGATGCGGGCCTGCGCGGCGGTGGCCGGGATCGACGACGAGATCATGGCCATGCCCATGAACTACAACACGCTGATCGGCGACATGGGCACCACCCTGTCCGGTGGCCAGCGCCAGCGGGTGCTGCTGGCCCGTGCCCTCTACCGGCGGCCGCGCATCCTGTTCATGGACGAGGGCACGTCGAGCCTCGACCTCGACAAGGAGCGCGAGGTGAACCGGGCGCTCGCAGACCTCAAGATCACCCGCATTGTCATCGCCCACCGCCCCGAGACGATCCGCGCGGCGGACCGGATCGTGGTGCTGCGCGAGGGCCGGGTCTCCCCGCCCATCGATGGGGACGCCCTCGCCTTCGCGGCTGCGGCCCGGAGCGCGCTGGGAACGGCAGGGTTCAGCCGAGGGTGAAACGAAAAAGGCGCGGTTCCCAGAAAACCGCGCCTATATCAGTTGGAGGCAAGATCCGGCAGAGACCGAACGGAATCCGCTCCTGCTCCGCCGCTCCCCTCGACCTTGGTCAGATGCAGGATGTCGTCTGATAGACGATGATCCGGCGACCGCCTGCGACCCCGGCGAGTTCCTTCTCGCTGAGCTCGACGACGGCCTTCTGCCCCTTCTCGTTGGTCCTGGTCTGTGTCTTCTTCATGAAGACCTCCCCACCGTTGCGGTGCTGTTGGACTTTGAACCTGATCTCATGGTCAGTGACACATAATAACAATAACTCTGCTTTGCATGTCAATTGGCGAGGATTTACCAAGCTTTAACCAAGGGTCAGCTCTGTGGATGGCGGACTCGCGGGCGCTTTGCAGATGCGTTATGAACGCTCCATGGACCTGATCACCTCCACCGACGCCCTGGCCGCCGCCTGCAGCCGCCTCAGCCAGCATCCGTTCGTCACCGTCGATACGGAATTCCTGCGCGAGACCACCTATTACCCCAAGCTCTGCCTGATCCAGATGGCGGGCCCCGATCCCGCGGACGCCTGCCTGATCGACCCATTGGCCGAGGGCATGAGCCTCGAGCCGTTCATGGCCCTCATGGCCGACAGGAACGTGGTGAAGGTCTTCCACTCGGCCCGGCAGGACCTGGAGATCATCTGGAACCTCGGCGGCATCGTGCCCGCGCCCCTGTTTGACACCCAGGTGGCCGCCATGGTCTGCGGCTACGGGGACTCGGTGTCCTACGAGCAGCTGACCAACGACCTCGCCAAGGCGAAGATCGACAAGTCCTCCCGCTTCACCGACTGGTCGCGCCGCCCCTTGAGCGACGCCCAGCTCACCTATGCCCTCTCGGACGTCACCCATCTGGTGAAGGTCTATGAGGCCCTCGTGGACCAGTTGCAGGCGAACGGCCGGCTCGAATGGCTCGGCGAGGAGATGGCGACCCTCACCTCGCCTGAGACCTATCAAGCCGATCCGGACAATGCCTGGCGCCGCCTCGCCGGCCGCCTGCGCAAGCCGAAGGAGATCGCGATCCTCATGGAGATCGCCGCCTGGCGCGAGCGCGAGGCGCAAAGCCGCGACGTGCCGCGCGGGCGCATTCTCAAGGACGATGCCGTCATCGACATCGCCACCTCGGCGCCGCGCAGCGTGGAGGCCCTCGGGCGCCTGCGCACCATCCCCAACGGTTTCGAACGCTCCCGCACGGGCGGCGAGATCCTGGAAGCCGTGGAGCGCGCGCTCGCCCGCGACCCGGCCACGATCCCGATGCCGGAACGCAGCCGCGGCCGCAACAGCACAGGCTCCGTGGTGGACCTGCTGAAGGTCCTGCTGAAAGCGGTGGCCGAGCAGGAAGGCGTCGCGCCGAAGATCATCGCCACCGTCGAGGAGCTGGAGGCCATCGCCGACAGCGACAACGCCGACGTGCCCTCCCTCCACGGCTGGCGGCGCAAGCTCTTCGGAGAAAAGGCTCTGGCGCTCAAGAACGGCCAGCTCGGGATGGTGCTGGAACGGGGGCGGGTGAAGCTCAGGGACATCGCTCCGGTTTGAAGTAACACGGGTTGAGCGCCCTTGCCCGTCATGGCCGGAACAAGTCCGGGCATGACGGCGAGGGACTGAAGATCTGTCACAGAAGACCCTTCAGCCGCAGCATCCCAAGCGCCGCAACCGCCGCCGAGTCCTTGATCACTCCTTCGGTGATCATCGCCAGCACTTCCGCAACCGGGAACGCGCGGCTCACCATGTCCTGCTCGGTTGGCTCGCGCTGCGCTTCACCAAGCTGAAGTCCCTGGGCGAGATAGATGTGATAGCCAGGGGTTGAGTAGCCATAGCACTCGAACAGGTGGCCCACATGGAGCATGCTTTCCGCCGTCAGGCCCGTTTCCTCGCGCAGCTCGGCTCGGGCGAATTCCAGCGGGTCGATGCCGGGCGCATCTTCTCACGAGCCCTGCGGCAGCTCCCAGTAGCGGCCCTTCACCAGGTAGCGATACTGCTCCACCAGATGAATGAAGCCGTTGTCGAGGGGGACGATGACGGCGAAATCCGCCTTCTCGACGACGCCGTAAATGCCGGGCGCCCCGTCCTGCCGCTCGACGGCATCCTCCCGGACACGCATCCAGCGGTTCTCGTAGACGATGCGCGAGGCCTTGGTCTTGATCCCGGCCATCGCCTCACACGATCTCGATCACCGCGTCCATGTTCAGAAGCCTGCCCAAGCCCCGCAGGCGGCCCGTGAGGCGTTCGTTGGCGAGCGGCTCCAGGTGGGCCGGGAGCTGCAGCACGATCTGGCTGCCCCGGGCGAGAAGCGGAACCTGGGGCAGCACGCCCTCCATGGCGACCGAGACCGGATAGGCCACGCGCATGAGCGCCGCGAGCAGGCGGGCGCGCTCCATGAGGCGCGGGCCGGCGAGCGTCTTGATGCGCGAGCCCACCTTGTCCGGGGAGAGCCCCTCGTGACGGAAGAAGATCGACAGCGCCAGATAGGCGCGGCCCGGATGATCGAGCCCGGCGAAGGCCCCGTAGGCGATGAGGTTGAGGCTCTGCTCGCCCCGGTAATCGGGATGGGCGCGCCAGCCGATATCGGCGAGAAGGCAGGCGGCGCGGCGCAGGCGAATGTCGTCATCGGTCTCCGGCAGGCCGAGGCTACGGATGAAGGCTTCCGTCCACGCGCACAGCTCCTCGCCATGGCGCGGCGAGCGGGAACGCAGGAGGTTGAGATCGCTCGCGGCGGCGATGAGCGGATCGCGCTCGCGCGTTTGCGCATCGAGCTTGTCGAACAGCACGCCCTCGCGGACGCCGAAGGCGGAGATCGCCACCTCCTTCGGCGCCCCGAGGCGGATGATTTCTTCCAGCACCATGGCCCCATAGGCCAGCAGCGGGCGGCGGGCCTCCGAGATACTCTCGATATCCTTGAGGGTCTTGGAATCGGCCTCCTCAACGAGATGCAGGAAATCGAGACCGTCCTCGGGATCGAGGATGTAGCCGTGCATCACATGGAGCGGATAATCGCTCGCCGCCTGATGCAGCTTGGCGAGCGCGCGCCATGTGCCGCCCACCGCATAGAAGGTGCGGCCATGCAGGTTTTCGAGATATTCCGGTGCGCGTTCAAGCGCTTCGCGCACGATCCTCTGGGCTTTTCTCAACGAGCCGCCGCTGACATCCTGCAGGGCGAGGCCGCCGAGCGGCATGGTGATGCCCTGCCCCACCTGCGAGCCGCGCACGTCCACCAGTTCCAGGCTGCCGCCGCCCATGTCGCCGACGATTCCGTCCGGATCATGGAAGCCGGCGATGACGCCGAGGGCTGAAGCCCGCGCCTCCTCGGCGCCGGACAGAAGGCTGATCGGCTGGCCGCAGGCCCTTGCTGCGGCCTCCAGGAAGGCCGGGCCGTTGGAGGCGTCGCGCGCGGCCGCGGTGGCGAGCACGAAGATGTCGGACACGTTCATCGTGTCGCAGAGAACGCGGAAGCGCGCGAGCGCCCGAAGCGCCCGGTCCACGGCCTCCTCGTCGAGGCGGCCGGTGGTCGCCACATGACGGCCGAGACCGCACAAAACCTTCTCGTTGTAGATCGGCGTGACGGCGCGGGAGAGGCCCTCATAGGCCACGAGGCGCACGGAGTTCGACCCGATGTCGATGATCGCCACCGGACGGCCGAGCTTGAGCCGCCCCGGAGCCTCATGGCTGAGCGCCGGCATGCTAGCGGTGCCCGCGCTTGGCGAGCGCTTTGGGGCTGGAGGTCTTGAGGGATTTGCCACGGCCTGAGAGACTCGGGTTCGTCATGAAATACTTGTGCGCGTTGAATGGTTCCTCGCCCTTGGCCGGCACCACACGCTGACTCGTTCCGTCGGGTAATACCGTCCAGCTCTGCTCGTTGTCGAGCAGGTTGGCGAGCATGATCTGGTCGAGCACCTGCTGGTGCACCGTGGTGTTGACGATCGGCATCAGGGCTTCGACGCGCCGGTCGAGGTTGCGCGACATGAGATCGGCGGACGAGATGTACACATGGGCCTTGGGGTTGGGCATCCCGTGCCCGTTGCCGAAGGCATAGATGCGCGTGTGCTCCAGGAAGCGCCCGACGATGGACTTGACCCGGATGTTCTCCGACAGGCCCTTGATGCCGGGACGCAGGCAGCAGATGCCGCGCACGATGAGGTCGATCTGCACGCCGGCAGCAGACGCATCGTAGAGCGCATCGATGATGTCGGGATCGACGAGCGAGTTGCACTTGCCCCAGATGGCTCCGGGCCGGCCCGCCTTGGCGTGGGCGATCTCCTCGTCGATGTGCTGGAGGAGCCGCTTCTTGAGGGTGAGCGGCGAGACCGCCATGCGCTCCAGCTCCGCCGGCTCCGCATAGCCGGTGACGAAGTTGAAGATGCGCGACACGTCGCGGCCGATGACCGGGTCGGCGGTAAAGTAGGAGAGGTCCGTGTAGATGCGGGCCGTGATCGGGTGGTAGTTGCCCGTGCCCACGTGGCAATAGGTGATGAGCTGGTTGCCTTCGCGGCGCACAACCATCGACAGCTTGGCGTGGGTCTTCAGCTCGATGAAGCCGAACACCACCTGCGCGCCGGCGCGCTCTAGGTCGCGCGCCCAGCGGATATTGGCCTCCTCGTCGAACCGCGCCTTCAGCTCCACCAGCGCGGTGACGGACTTTCCGGCCTCGGCCGCTTCGGCCAGCGCCGCCACGATGGGCGAGTTGGACGACGTGCGGTAGAGGGTCTGCTTGATCGCCACCACGTTCGGATCCCGGGCCGCCTGATGCAGGAACTGCACCACGGCGTCGAAGGACTCGTAGGGGTGGTGGACGATGATGTCCTTCTCGCGGATGGCCGCGAAGCAATCGCCGCTGTGCTCGCGGATGCGCTCGGGAAAGCGCGGGTTGTACGGCTTGAACTTCAGGTCCGGGCGTTCCAGTGCCACGAGCTGCGACAGGTCGCGCAGGCCCATCATGCCCTCGACGACGAAGACCTCGTCGGAGGAGACCTCCGATTCCTCGGCCACGAAGAGGCGCAGGTCCTCGGGCATGGCCGCCTCGACCTCCAGGCGGATGACGCTGCCGCGGCGGCGCTGCTTGAGGGCCGTCTCGAACAGGCGCACCAGATCCTCGGCCTCTTCCTCGACCTCGATATCGCTGTCGCGGATCACCCGGAAAGCGCCCTGCCCCTGCACGTCGTAGCCTGGGAAAAGCCTGCTCGTGAACAGCACGATCATCTGCTCGAGGGCGATGAAGCGGGTGGCCCCGGTCTCGGCGAAGTCCGGCAGGCGGATGAAGCGCTCGCCCCGCGACGGCAGGCGGATGAGCGCGTTCAGCACCTTGCCGTCACTCTGGCGCACCAGCTTCAGGGCGATGGAGGAGCCGAGGTTCGGGATGAACGGAAACGGGTGCGCCGGGTCGATGGCGAGCGGCGTGAGCACCGGAAAGACGTGGTTGAGGAAGTAATCCTCAAGCCAGGAGGCCTCGGCCTTCGTCAGGCCCGCTCCATCGGTCAGGACGATGCCTTCCTCCAGGAGAATGTCGCGCAACTCGCGCCAGCGCCGCTGCTGGTCGGAGGCGAGGTGCGAAACTGCGGCGGAAATCTTCGCGAGCTGCTCCTGCGGGGAGAGCCCGTCCTGGGACATGGTCGCCACATCCGAGCGAACCTGTCCGCGCAGGCCCGCGACGCGGACCATGAAGAACTCGTCGAGGTTCTCGGCCGAGATCGAGAGAAAGCGCAGCTGCTCCAGGAGCGGATGATGGGTGTTGGAGGCCTCTTCCAGCACCCGCCGGTTGAACTGCAGCCAGGACAGTTCCCGGTTGATGAAGCGCTGGGGAAACTTGCGCAGGGCCGCGCCGTCGAACTCGATATCCGGCGGAGCCTTCGGCAGCGGGGCTTCGCTGACGGTCTCCACCTCTTTCAGGGCAATCGCGCTGCGCACCTCGTTCTCCGCCGCTTCCTTCTTCGGCGCTCGTTTTGCTCTGGGCTTCGTGACGGTTTCACGACGGTTGGACAACAAGGCGTCAGTATCTGGCTTCACTCGTTCCCATCCGTTTCCTGCGCGGCGCCTAAGATCTCGGCTGCGATCGCCCGCGAAACGCGCCGGCCCCGGCTCAGGGCCTCCCGGTCGAGGAGAGCCACGATCTCGGAGGCCTTGGCGAGGGAGCGTTCGATCCGCAGAGCAATATAGTCGACAACGGAGGTATCGACCACGAGTTGCCTGTCCACGAACAGCTTCACCAGCACGGCCTTGAGGAGGGCATCGTCGGGCGCGTCGAGGGCTACGCTCGGCGCCAGCCGCAGGCGGGACAGGAGATCGGGGGTCCGCAAGGACCAGCGGTCGGGCGGCGTCTCGCAGGTGATAATAAGAGACGCCTTCTTCTCCCGCGCCAGGTTCAGCAGGTGGAACAGGGCCGCCTCGTCGCGCTCGCCCCGGTCCATGTCCTCGATGGCGAGCGCCCCGTTCGAGACCAAGTGCGGGACCTTGTCGTGGGTGATCGCAGCCGCATCGACCGTCCAGGCATGGGCATTCGTCGCCCAGATGGACGCCAGATGGCTCTTGCCGCTGCCGCGGGGGCCTACGAGCAGGAGGATCGTGTCCGGCCATTCGGGCCAGCTTTCGATGAGGCCGTAAGCCTGCTCGTTGGAGGGACTGACGAGGAAATCCTCGGCCCCGAAGCGCGGATCGAGGGGTAGGTCGAAAGCCAGCTGCTTGGGGGCCTCACGCATCGCGATTGGCCTTGTGGTCGATCTCGATGCGGGGCTTGAGGATGACCGGATCCGTGCCGCGGTAGAGGGGGCTCGCCAGATACTGGCGCAGGGCGAAGCGGGCGATGACCCCGATGGCCGCCGCCAGCGGCACCGCCAGCAGCAGGCCGACGAAGCCGAAGAGCGCGCCGAAGGCGACGAGCGCGAACATGAGCCAGACCGGATGAAGGCCGACGGACTCGCCCACCAGCTTCGGCGACAGGATGTTGCCCTCCACGAACTGCCCGAAGATGAAGATGCCGAGCGTCGCGGCGATCATGGTCCAGTCCGGCCAGAACTGCACGATGGCGACGCCCACCGACAGGATGAGGCCGGTGAGCGAGCCCACATAGGGGATGAAGCTCAGGAGGCCCGCCGTCATGCCGATCAGGACGCCGAAATTAAGCCCGATCAGGGCAAGGCCGACCGCATAAAAGGTGCCGAGGATGAGGCAGACCAGGGCCTGCCCGCGCACGAAGCCGGCGATCGCCCGGTCGATGTCGCGGGCGATGTCGCGGATCGTGTCCCGGTGGCGCGTCGGCATCCAGGAATCGACGGTTCTCACCATACGGTCCCAGTCGACCAGCATGTAGAAGGCTACCACCGGTGTCACCACCAGCAGGGAGAAGATGCCGATCAGCGCCTGCCCGCCGGACCACAGCCCCTGGAGGAAGGTGGTCATCCAGGCAATGCCCTGGCTGATTAGGTTGCCGACGGAGGGCGGTGCTGCCGGCAGCACCTCCTCGATGCCGAGGCGCCGGATGAGCGGGCCGAGCTGCTCGGCTCCGAGTTCCTGAAGCCTCGACACATAGCCGGGCAGCCTCTCCACGAAGGCCCCCACCTGCTGGGCCGCGAAGGGCACCAGGATCATCAGGGCGACGATGAAGACCAGCACGAACAGGACGAGGATGAGCAGGCTGGCGCCCAGGCGCCCGACGCCCAGCTTCTGCATCCGATCGGCCAGGGGATCGAGCAGATAGGCCAGCGCGAAACCCGCCACGAAGGGCAGCAGGATGCCGCGCAGCACGAACAGCAGCAGCACCCCGACGACCAGCGCCGCAATCCAGAACCCGATCTGCCGTTGAACCGTCATCGGCTCCCATACCTTACTTTTTAGGCCTTCAGGTGGTCATGTGCCTGAGCCAGCCTCCGAGATAGGCCCCTGCCGAGGCAACGGTCAAGGCAGCCACCAGCACCATCGCGACATCCTCAAGCCCTGCGAGCTCGGCCCCGAAGGCGTTTGCGGCCAGCGCGAAGGCCGCAAACGCAATCTGCGCGCCCGTATTGAGCTTGCTCACAAGGATCGGCTTGATCGCGACCGGGCGGCTCATGACCCAGGACAGGAGCACTGCCGCCACGATCATCACGTCCCGGGACACCACGATGATGGCCAACCAGCTCGGGATGGCGCCGACGATGGCGAGCGTCACGTAGATGGAGACCAGGAGCGCCTTGTCGGCGATGGGGTCGATATAGGCCCCGAATTCGCTGCGCATGTCGAACCGGCGGGCAATGAACCCGTCGACGGCGTCCGAGATTCCCGCCACCACGAACAGCACGAAGGCCGCAACCCACCGCTGCTGCATGATCATGACGATCACGATAGGCACGATGATGAGGCGCCCGATGGTGATGATGTTCGGAATGGTCATTGGGGCGATGATGGACGCTCGGGGGGCGGAGTTCAATCGGGGTGTCCCAGAGGTGGGGATAAGATGCCCCTATCACCCGTCATGGCTGGGCTTGTCCCGGCCATCCCGATTCTGAAAAGCGCCGCGCCTCACCGCATCGGGATCACCGGCACAAGGGCGGTGATGACGAGGAGGGTGTCAGGACCACAGAGGTGTCATTCCCGGGAGGACGCGTCAGCGGAGGGGAAGGGAATCCATAGCGCAGTGCGTATGAGTAAATCCCCTTCCCGGCCTACGGCCGCCGAGGATGACACTGCTCAATCCTCTGCAATTGCTCAAATCCCCTTGCCTCCCGCCCCCTCCCGTCTTACTGCCCACCCCAACACGGGGTGAGCCATGACGACCGAGAAACAGACGAACGGCCTGACCTATGCCCAAGCGGGCGTCGATATCGATGCGGGCAATGCCATGGTCGACCAGATCAAGCCCCTGGTGCGCTCGACGCGACGCCCCGGAGCGGACGCGGAGATCGGCGGCTTCGGCGGGCTGTTCGACCTCAAGGCCGCAGGCTTCAAGGACCCGATCCTGGTGGCGGCCAATGACGGGGTCGGCACCAAGGTGAAGATCGCCATCAACACGGGCATCCACGACACCATCGGCATCGACCTCGTGGCCATGTGCGTGAACGACATCATCGTGCAGGGCGCCGAGCCCCTGTTCTTCCTCGACTATTTCGCCACCGGAAAGCTCTCGCCGGATGTGGGCGTCCATATCGTCAAGGGCATCGCCGAGGGCTGCCTCCAGGCCGGCTGCGCGCTGATCGGCGGCGAGACCGCCGAGATGCCGGGGCTTTACGCCAAGGGCGACTACGACCTCGCGGGCTTTGCCGTGGGCGCCGCCGAGCGCGGCACGCTGCTGCCGAAGGACGTGAAGGTAGGCGACGTGCTCATCGGCCTGCCCTCCTCCGGCGTCCATTCCAACGGCTTCTCCCTGGTGCGCCGGATTGTCGAGCATTCCGGCCTTGCCTGGGATGCGCCCGCTCCCTTCGCACCGGGCAAGACGCTGGCCCAGGCCCTGCTGGAGCCGACGCGGATCTATGTGAAGGCCCTCTTGGAGGTCTTGAGACGCGGCGATGGCATCAACGCGCTCTGCCACATCACCGGCGGCGGCTTCCCGGACAACATCCCGCGCGTCCTGCCCGACGGCGTCGGCGTGCGCCTCGACCTCGATGCCATTGCGGTTCCGCCCGTCTTCGGCTGGCTCGCGAAGACCGGCGGCGTGGCGGAGGCCGAGATGCTGCGCACCTTCAACTGCGGCATCGGCATGATCGTCGTGGCCTCGGCCGATCAGGCGGATGCGGTCATGGAGCGTCTGCGCCAAGCGGGCGAGAGCCCGGTTCGAATCGGCGAGACGATCACGCATACGGGCGGCGAGCGCGTGCAGAATTCGGGTGCTCTGAAGCTCTGATGACCCGTCGCGTCGCCATCCTGATCTCGGGCCGCGGCTCGAACATGGTCTCGCTCATCGAGGCGGCGAGCGCTGCGGACTTCCCGGCCGAGATTGCCCTCGTGCTCTCGAACCGTCCCGATGCGGAAGGACTGGAGCGGGCGCAGGCGGCCGGGATCGCGACGCTTGCCATCGACCACAAGGCTTTCCCCGACCGGGAAAGCTTCGACCGGGCGCTGGATGCCGCACTGGTGGAGCACGACATCGCCTTCATCTGCCTTGCCGGCTTCATGCGGGTGCTCTCCGACGGGTTCGTGGAGCGGTGGTCGGGGAAGATGATCAACATCCACCCGTCCCTCCTGCCCCTTTATCGCGGCACCCAGACCCATCGCCGGGCGCTGACCGACGGCGTGCTGGTGCATGGCTGCACGGTGCATTTCGTGGTGCCGGAGCTCGATGCCGGCCCTATCATCGCCCAGGCCGCCGTGCCGGTGGTGCCGGGCGACACGGAGCAGAGCCTTGCCGCGCGGGTGATCGTGCAGGAGCACCGGCTCTATCCGCAGGCGCTGCGAATGATCTGTGACGGCAGCGCCCGGCTGGAGAACGGGCGGGTTCTCTTCTCGCGCGGGTGGAATGCGGACGCCGCGCTGCATTCGCCGGCAGATGCAGCGCGCAACGGATTGCAATGACCGATTGACACCCACCCGGAACGGGCGTGGAATCCAATGTGCTGGGGTGGCCTCTTTGACGGGAGGAAGCCATGGAATCGCTTAACCGTCGCCAGACCTTGCTCAACATTGCCGTAGCGTCTGTTGTTCTTCCAATTGCACCTGCTGCCGCTCAATCCTCCGGCACACCGGAAGGCCGGGAAGTCGCTCCGGGCGTTCGGCGTGTCGAATACTCGAAACGCGAGACGATGATTCCGTCCTACAAGACCGTTTCCATGCGGGACAACATCTATCAGCCGGGCGCCAGCACCAGCGGCGCGAGCATGGCCAACGATATGGTGTGCCACATGCTGGAAGGCGAACTGACCGTAGATACGGGCTCCGGTGACACCCTCTACACGAAGGGCGATGTATGGTCCTGCGCCAAAGGCATGCCAGAGCGCAGCAGGAACACCGGCACCACGGTGGCCATCATGCGCGTGATCGACCTGCTGCCCGGATAGCCTTGGGCATTGCTTCAGAGAGGCGCAAACGAAGAAGGCCGGTTTGCTTGCAGAACAAAGCTCTGAACCTCAACGCTGTCATCCCCGCGCAGGCGGGGATCCATAACCACGACGTCTCAAGCCAGGGTAATCGCATCGTGCCTCGTGCTGCACCGTTGGCGGTTATGGATCCCGGGCTCCGCTGACGCGGCCCCGGGATGACAGTGCTGGACTGGTTTGCACGATCCCGGATCGGCTTCGCCCTCCGGGGTGACGTTTGAGAAGTGATTAAATCTGCGGACGCGGCAGCTTACAGGCATCGAGCGCCGTGAGCGCCTTCGCGCGGGCGGTGTCGTTGAACACGCCGGTGTCGCGGTAGGCCTGGACCTCCTCGGCGCTGAGCGAGCGCATGGTGCGGCCGGCATAGCAGTCGCAGGAGCGGCTGAGCGAGGCCTCGCTGAGGCCGCTCTGGAGCTTCGCCTGCGTGATGGCACAGGCCTGGCTTACGCGGGCGCGCAGCTGAGAGACGCTCTCGGTCTTCAGGGCCGGATCCGGCTGGTATTGGGTCGGCATGTTGGAGGCACCCGCATAGGCGGAGGTCGCGCTCAAGGAAACGGCGGCTGCGACGAGCAGCGCACGGGCGGTCGAGATCATGGATGGCTCCTCAGGGATGAAATCACGTTCGGCGTTTAAGAATAGGCTTGGCCGTTCAGGATCAAGGGGAAGCGGGAGATAGGCTTAAGAAGGTCTGACCAAAGCTTTCCAGAGACCCTTACCCCTGCCCTCATCCTGAGAGCCTGTCCGGAAATCCACCTGCTCCCGTCATCACCGGCCTTGTGCCGGTGATCTCGAACCGTAAGGCGCGACGGCTCACATGATCGAGATGGCCGGGACAAGCCCGGCCATGACGAAGAGGGTGTTCTTCGGGAATTTAACCAACGAGCGCCTCGGCGCGGTGGTGCTTGCGCGCCACGGGTGGCTCCAGAGCCGGATCGAGATCGGCCTTTTCCAGCGCCACCCGGTTGTCGTGGAAGGCCGCCCCGCCATAGGGCGCCACCTGGTCGCCACCGGTGAGCGTGTTGATGCCGCGACCATACGGGTGGGCGGCATTGGGCCAGATGCCCTCGGCGATGAGCACGCCGCGCCGTACGCCGTCGAACAGCTTGGCGCGCAGGAACACCTCGCCGCGATGATTCTTCAGCTTCACCCAGTCGCCATCGGCGATGCCCTGGGACTGCGCATCGACCGGGTGGATCATCACCTCGGGCCGCCGCTCCTTGTCCAGCGAGGTCGGCGTCTCGGTGAAGCTGGAATTGAGGAAGTTGCGCGCCGGGCTCGTGGCGAGGCGGAACGGGTGCTCCTCGGTGGCCGCTTCGATCACGCCCCAATGGTCGGGCAAGGCCGGCATGCTGGCCCAGGGACCCATCGCGCCGTTGTTGTAGGACGGCACCTTGGTCCAGTCGGGCTTGAAGCGGAACTTGCCGTCCGGATAGCCGAAGCCCTTCAGGAAATGCGCCTCCTCGAAGGGCGGCTGTGCATCGAAGTGAACCTGCGCCTCCAGGTTCTCAAGCGTGCCCCAGCCGGAATTCTGCAGCGTCCAGTCGATGATTTCGCGCGGCTCCATGGCAAAGCCGCGGTGCTCCCCGCCGAGGCGCTGCGCTAGCCCGCGAAACACCTCGTGGTTCGACCGGCATTCGCCGGGCGGGTCGATGAGCTTCGGCCCGACCTGGAAATGCTGGTGCCCGCCACCGGAATAGAGATCGTCGTGCTCCATGAACATGGTCGCGGGCAGCACGATGTCGGCCATGAGCGCCGTCTCGGTCATGAACTGCTCGTGGACGCAGACGAACAGATCATCGCGGGCAAAACCCTGCTTCACCAGTTCCTGCTCGGGCGCGACGGAGACCGGGTTGGTGTTCTGGATCAGCATCGCCTTCACGGGAGGCCCATTGTAGAGCGCCTCCGCATCGCCGGTGAGCACGCGGCCGATCTGCGACTGATCGAGCACGCGGATGCTTTTGTCGATGGCGTCGTGACCTTCGATCAGCGCCTTGTTCCAGTGGAAGATACCGCTGTTCGAATGAAGTGCGCCCCCGCCCTCGTACTGCCATGCGCCTGTCACGGCGGGAATGGACAGGGCCGCATGCATGTTGACCACGCCGTTGCGCTGGCGCGCGAAGCCGAAGCCGAGGCGGAAATACGTACGCTTCGTGGTGCCCACGAGCCTGGCGAAGGCTTCGATCTCCTCAATATTCAGGCCTGTGATGGCCGAGGCCCAGGCGGGATCGCGGGTCTTGAGATGCTCTTCCAGCTCACGCGGGTGGTCGGTGTAGCGCTCCAGGTAATCCCAGTCCGCATAGCCGTCGCGGAACAGCACGTGCATCACCGCGCAGGCGAGCGCTCCGTCAGTGCCGGGACGCAGGACCAGCGCCATGTCGGCCTGCTTCAGGGTGGCATTGTTGTAGATGTCGATGGCGACGATCTTGGCCCCGCGTTCCTTGCGCGCCTTCATCGCGTGGGTCATCACGTTGACCTGGGTGTGAACCGCGTTCGTGCCCCAGATCACGATGCAGTCGGAGACCGCCATCTCGCGCGGATCGGCGCCGCGCAGATGGCCGGTGCCGGCCACGTAACCGGTCCAGCTCATGGCCGTGCAGATGGTGGAATACTGGCCGGAATATTTCTTCACGTAGCGCAGGCGGTTGATGCCGTCGCGCATCACGTAGCCCATGGTGCCGGCGTAGTAATACGGCCAGACGGATTCCGACCCGTACTCCCGCTCCGCCTCCAGGAATTTTTGGGCCACGATGTCCAGCGCCTCGTCCCAGGAGATGCGCTCGAACTGGCCTGAGCCCTTCGGGCCCGTGCGCCGCAGCGGATAGAGCAGCCGGTCCGGGTTGTGGATGCGCTCTGCATAGCGGGCCACCTTCGCGCAGATCACGCCCGCCGTGTAGGAGTTGGACTTCGCACCGTGGACGCGCCCGATGGTGCGCCCGTCGATCACCTCCACCTCGAGGGAGCAGACGGAGGGGCAGTCATGCGGGCAGACGGAGGCGCGGCGTTCGATGCGGGGAGCTTGGTTCATGGCGGGCGCATGATGAGGGAAAGGGCCAAAAATGAAAAGGCCGTGTGTCGTCCCTCCCCCCTTGCGGGGAGGGGTGGTCGCGGCAGCGGCCGGGTGGGGGTCGCAAAGTCGGAGCGCTATGCTCAATAATCCCGTCAACGCTGTTACCACGTCATCACCGGCCTCGTGCCGGTGATCCCGATCATGACGAGTCAGCGCTTTTCAGCATCGGGATGGCCGGCACAAGGCCGGCCATGACGCTTAGCGACAACTCGCTCATCCGGTCGCACCACCCCCACCCCTGCCCCTCCCCGCAAGGGGGAGGGAAAAGAATGGCACCAGCCTCACAACGGAAAAGGCCGCCACATGGCGGCCTTTGGACTTGATACCCTTCCCGCGCCTGCGGCGCGCCGGAAATGGCAAGCTGTTAGCCGACGATCTCGTTGCCCGAGAAGAACTGGGCTATCTCGATCTTGGCGTTGTCGAGGCTGTCGGAGCCGTGGACCGAGTTCTCGCCGATCGACTTGGCGTAGAGCTTGCGGATGGTGCCCTCGGCGGCGCTCTCCGGGTTGGTGGCGCCCATGATCTCGCGGTAGCGGAGCACGGCGTTCTCGCCTTCTAGCACCTGCACGACGACCGGAGCCGAGATCATGAAGTCCACGAGCTCGCCGAAGAAGGGGCGCTCCTTGTGGACCGCGTAGAAGGTCTCGGCCTCGCGGCGGCTCATGAGGATGCGCTTCTGGGCGACGATCCGCAGGCCGGCCTGCTCGATGACGGCATTGACGGCGCCGGTGAGGTTCCGCTGGGTCGCGTCGGGCTTGATGATGGAGAAAGTACGCTCGATGGCCATGACAGCTCGCTTGTCTTTATGAGGGAAATGATGAAGTGGGGCGCTTATAGCGGCGAGCCCCCCGGGCCTCAAGCGCCTTTTGCCCCGGCCCGCTTGGAAAGCTTAACCGCGTCCCCTAGTCTTGTTCCGGAGCGGTCCGCTGAAGACCGATATTAGGGAGTTACCCATGAAACAAACCATCCTCGCCCTCAGTCTTGTCATGCTTGCCCTTCCGGCCTCCGCCCAACCGGCGGACCCGAGCGGCACCTATTTGAGCGAAACGGGCGAGACCCGGGTGCGCATCGCCCGGTGCGGCGGCGCCTATTGCGGCACGATCATCTCCCTGCAGGGCGAGGCCAAGGACGTGAACAACCCGGACCCCAAGCTGAAGAGCCGGAACCTCGTCGGGGTCCAGATGATCTCCAACATCCAGCCCGCAGCCGACGGCTTCACCGGCCAGCTCTACAACTACAAGGACGGGAAGACCTATAACGGCAAGATGAGCTTTGCCGGCGGCAAGGCCATGCAGCTCTCCGGCTGCGTGCTGGGCGGCCTGATCTGCCGCTCGCAGACCTGGGCGAAGGTGAACTAGAGGCTTTGAGCCAGCGCAGTCATCCCGGGGCTGCGGAGCAGAACCCGGGATCGTGTGCCGAGCAGAGCGCTGGCACACCTCTCCCTGTGGGAGAGGTCGGACCGGAGGTCCGGGTGAGGGGTTAGCGTCCTCTCCGGATCAGCCTGTAACCCCTCACCCCGGCCCTCTCCCTCAGGGAGAGGGAGTTTAGCGCCTCATCCTGCACGCGATCCCGGATCGGCTTCGCCGTCCGGGATGACCATCAATGGATTACCGCGCCTTCTGGCCGAACAGCACCGCCTGGACTGCCGGATCGGTCAGGTCCGTCTTGTTGCGGTCCTCGGAGCTGACCTTGATGCCGCGCAGGACCGCCGGGCGGGCGAGCATCGCCTCCAGCCAGCGCTTCACATGCGGGAAGTCCTCGATGTTCTGGCCCTGGCGCTCCCAGAGCTTCGCCCAGGGGGCGATGGCCATGTCGGCGATGGAATACTCGCCGGCCACGAACTCCCGGTCCGCGAGGCGCGTGTTCAGCACGCCGTAGAGGCGGTTGGTCTCGTTGGTGTAGCGGTCGATGGCGTAAGTCACCTTCTCCGGCGCATAGATGCGGAAATGGTGCGCCTGGCCGAGCATGGGACCGAAGCCGCCCATCTGCCAGAACAGCCATTGATCGACCTCGACGCGCGCCCGCTCGTCCTGGGGATAGAACCGGCCCGTCCTGCGGCCGAGATATTGCAGGATGGCGCCGGACTCGAACACGGAAATCGGCTCGCCCCCGGGCCCGTCGTGATCGACGATGGCCGGCATCTTGTTGTTGGGCGAGATGTTCAGGAACTCCGGCTTGAACTGATCGCCCTTGCCGATGTTCACCGGGTGGATCGCATAAGGCAGCCCGCATTCCTCGAGCATGATGGTGATCTTCCACCCGTTCGGGGTCGGCCAGTAGTAGAGATCGATCGGTTGCTGCGCGGAAGCCGCCATGAAACGCCTCTCATCAGGTTGCGATACGAATTCGCGAGGGAACGTTAAGCCATAAGATCGGAGCTGGCACCCTCGCCTGCAACGGAAATCCACGAAATCGACGCATGGCAGCTCATCGGGACTTGCATGTTGCCGCGCATCAATTCAGAAAGTTTATAACATAAGGCAATCGTTGTGGGGGTGATTCGATGATGAACCGAGTTGTGAGCGCGGCTCTTGCGACCGCCATGACCTTCGCGCCCGCCGGTGCCGTGCAGGCCATCGAGGCCAAGCCGAAGAAGGCGCCGAGCGCCGCCCAGGCGGCTGCCCGCGAGCGCATGAGCAAGTGCAGCCTCGAGTGGAAGGAAGCCAAGGCTGGCGGCAAGATCGCCAGGGACATGAAGTGGCCGGGCTTCTGGAGCGCGTGCAACAAGCGCCTCAAGGAAGGCACGAAGGCCTGAGCAGCTAAAGCCTCGATTGGACAGGAGCTCTCCATGAACTGGCTCTCCCGCATCATCACCCGGCAACCGGCGCCCGCAGGCAGAGCCGTGCCGCCTCAGCAGGCCCTCTTCATCCGCCTCGATGGAGAGTCGCTTCCTCCCGCCATTTACGAGGAATATGGCCTCTCGGGTTTCGAGAGCCAGCTGGAGGTCGCCCTGGGCGGGCTCAGCGAACTCGACGGCCATGCCATTGTCGCGACCGATACGATCATCTATCTCTACGGCCCGGACGCGGAAGCGATGTACCGCGCCGTCGAGCGCATCCTGAAAACCCACCCGCTGGCCCAGGACGCGAGCGTGACGATCCGCAAGGGACCTCCCGGCACCGCACGGCACGAGATCTATACGGTCAACTGAGGGGCGCTACAGCTTCTTCTTGAAGCCTTCGTGGCTGCGCATGAATCCGAGCCGCTCGTAGAAGCGGTGGGCGTTCCCGCGGGTTTTGTTGGAGGTCAGCTCCATGGCGCGGGCGCCTTGGGTGCGGGCGTGGTCCTCCGCGAACGCCATCATCCTGGCACCGATGCCCGATGATCGCCGCGCGGCCTTCACCTTCACGCTTTCCACCTTCACCCGCATGGCGCCGCGGCTCGTCAGATTCGGAATGAAGGTGAGCTGGAAGGTGCCGACGATCTCATTGCCGTCGACCGCTACGAACAGCCGGTTCTCGGGGCTGCGCTGGATGGCGGCCAAAGCGGCCTCGTAGGCCGGCTTCGTCTCAGGCGACCACGCGTCGCCGTGGGTGCCCAGCTCGTCCTCCTCGTGCAGGCGGATGATCGCTTCGAGATCGGCGGTCTCCGCTTCGCGGATCAGGAGATCGCTCATGCGGCGGCCCGGGATTCCGGCGGCAGCAGGTCCGTCGGGCGCTTGAAGCCGGGCAGCGCCTCGAAGCGTCCGATCCAGGCGCTGACATTGGCGTAAGGCGCGAGATCGACAGCGGCATCGGCCGCATAAACCAGCACCCCATAGATGTCGATGTCCGCAATGGTCGGGCTCTCGCCCACGACCCAGTTGCGGCCCGAGAGGTGCCGGTCGAGGGTCTTGAGCGCGGACGCCGCATTGGCCGCGCAGAGTTCGAGGGTCTCCTGCCCGCCCTTCATGAAGCCGAGGCGGATGCCGCGGGCGCGATAGATGGACGGCGCGAGGCGGTCGAAATCCCAGTAGAGCCACTCGCGGGCCTGGATGCGCTCGTCGAGGGTTGCGCCGCCGAACTTGCCCAAGGTGTCGGCGAGGTATTCCAGGATCGCCGCCGACTGGCACAGATGACGGCCGTTGTTGCGGTCCACGAGGAGCGGCACCTGCCCGTAGCGCTGCTTGGCCAGGTAAGGCGGCTGCTTGTGCTCGCCGGCCATGAGGTTCACGTGAACGTAGTCGAACGCCTCCCCGGCAAGCGCCAGCATCAAACCGACCTTGTAGGTCGGGCCTGAAAGGAAGACGCCGCTGAGTTCGAACCGTGCCGGCATGACAAGCCCCCTGAAACGATGCAGTCGCCCGCAAACCTAGACGGCTCTTCTGCAACAGAAAAGAACCTCTCCTGAAAGAGCTGTGATCTGGCGCAGGTCGCGGACACCTTATATGACAGGATATTGCATGAGACGGCCGCACCGGGTCGATCGCGGGGAACTCCAGTGCGCGCCAAGGATATCAGCTTCTTCGTCTCTCTCTTCTTTGCCCGCCTGGCGGACCAGATGCTGCTGTTCCTGGTGCCCCTCGTGGTGTTCCAGACGACGCAGAGCCCTGCCCTGTCGGGCCTCGCCTTCTTCATCGAGACCCTGCCGCGCTACCTGCTGTTCTCCGTCTGCGGGATCCTTTGCGACCGCCGGTCGCCGGTGTCCCTGCTGGTCATCAGCCAGCGCTTCCGCCTGCTCACCTGCGCCGTGGGGATTGCAGGCCACGAGCTCCTTGGCGGCATCGGCTGGCTCATCGCGCTCTCGGCGGTCTGCGGGATCCTTTCGACGCAAGGGTTTCTCGCCCGTGAGGTGATGCTGCCGCAGATCTTCAGGCGGCAGCGGTTCGAGAAGGTCCTGTCCTACTCGCAGCTGGGCGATCAGCTCGGGATGGTGATCGGCCCCATCTTGGCAGCCGCCCTGCTCGGCCTGTGGCCGTGGCAGATCGTGGTCGGCATCACCGGGTTCCTGTTCCTGCTGGCGGATCTTGGTCTCACCCTATGGCATCGGTCGAGCGGAATCGAACTCGCCCCGCCGGAAGCGGCCCACGACAGCTGGGCCGCCCCTTTCCGGATCGCCTTCAAGCATCTCTGGCATCTGCCCGGACTTAGAAGAGCCGTCGCGCTCGCGGCCGGGCTGAACTTCGTCTTCGGCGTGACGCTGGCCACGTCCGCCGCGATGGTGACGGGCATCCACGGCCAGTCCGAGCAGAGCTACGCGCTTCTACAGACTGCCAGTGCCATAGCTGCCATCGCGATCCTGGCTTTCCTGGCCCATGTCGTCATGCCCTTAAGGGCCATGGGGGCCATCGGCTACACGGCCATCTTCATCGGAGGCCTGCTGACGGCGGTCAGCCCCAATTACGGGACCTATGCCGCAGGTTACATTCTCGTCCTCGGCTTCGACAGGATGTTCACCATCTATCTCAGGAGCCTGCGCCAGAAGATCATTCCGCAGAAGGATTTCGGCAAGACGACTGGTGCGATGATCACCGTCAACAATCTGTCGCAGCCGCTGGCCGGGCTGCTGGTGGGAGTGTTCTCGGGCCCTGAGGGCCCAACCCTTGTGATCGGCGGCATCTCGCTGGTGATGGGATTGATCGGAATCGTCGTGGCCATCGGTGCGGCCCCTGCTCTCAAGCAGGCAAACAGATAGGAGACCACATGCCCAGCATGGAACGCGAGCGTAGGCTCCTGCAGCAGAGCGTGGCGATCGTGGCCACCATCCCGGTGGCAACCGGGCTCTACGGCGTGCTCTTCGGGCAGGCGCTCACGGGCGACGCGGTGAGCATCTCGGCGGAGAACCACTTCCGCTATCTGTCGGGCCTGCTGCTGGGCATCGGCCTGTGCTTCTGGAGCACCCTGCCCTCCATCGAAACCCACACCGGCCGCTTTCGGCTGCTGACATTGCTCGTGGTCATCGGAGGCTTGAGCCGCCTGATCGGCCTTGCCCTCACCGGCCTGCCCTCGCTCTTCATGCTGGGAGGCCTGATCGTCGAGCTGATCGTCGCGCCGGTGCTGTGCCTGTGGCAGACGCGGGTCGCCAACCGCTATGCGGAAGAATACGGCGTGGCTGACGCTTGAACCACGCCCGTTCCGGCGAGCCTCGTGATCTTTGAGGCTCTTCGTTGCTCAATCGAAGAGCAGGAGGATGCGCGTGACACATCCTCCATTCGGTTGTCACTCATCGTCAGTCGCGCCTGCTGTTGTCGTAGCCGATATCCTTGAGCAAGCGAGGACCCAGCCTATCCCGAAGCGAGGACGGCAGCTCGGACGGAGGGAGCGATTTCAGGGACCCTTGTCCGTGCTCACGCACGATCGGGACGAGGTCAATACGGACAGTAAGCCAGATAAGGGAAAGGGTGATCTGTTTCATCGGAACCTGCACCTTTGAAGGACGTACGGGAGGCGGCGAATGCGCATCGATCAAACATCATGGCCATCTGACACCTCCCTTGGTTGCAGGTGATGAAAACGCGGCTGTATCCGTCAGCCACAGGAACAAATTACTACGGTACTGTTATTTTTTCTAGCCCTAAGCTCCAAAGGTTTTTCTCGAAGCCGAATTCCGCCGATTGCGAGATGTCGGCGAGCCGCCGCTGTCCCTCGACCTGCATGTAACCCAGCCGCGTGTATAGCCGGTGCGCGGTGACGAAGTGCGTGTCGGACCACAGGATCATGCGGCTCGCGCCTTTGCTGCGCGCGTGCGCCTCGGCCACATGCACGAGGCGCGAGCCCAGTCCCTTCCCGCGCAGATCGGGGCGCACATAAAGCCGGTGCAGTTCCGCCGTTCCGCTTTCCGGAAAGTCGACGGCCACGCAGGCGCAGACGCGTCCGCGCTCGTCCTCGACGGCCCAGAAGGCACCGCCGGTCCGCTCATAGGACGTGCTCGGCGCGCGCAGATCCGGCAGGTCGTCATGCGGATCGACGAAGCAGCCGGGATAATCCGCATAGCAGATCGCAATCAGCCCGAAGAGATCCTGCCGGTCGCTGTCGACAACAGGTCGGATAACCGGCAGGTCTACAGCTTTCAGCGCCAGGTTCATCATTGCCCCTTCTTCGCGGTCACCGAGGCGACCGTCTTTTCAAGCATATCGTGCAGACGTCGATAGGCACCCGCCGACAGATGAATGCCATCCGTGGTGAGCCCTTCGCGCGCCGCGCCCTCGCCGTCGCCGAAAGCCGTGTGCAGATCGACAACGGCGGCCGCGCGGCCATCCGCAATCTGCACGATTCGGCGGCTCAAGGAAGCCATCGCATCGGCCGAGTAGAAGTTTGTGAGACGCTTGCCCCGCTCGATCGGTGGCGGCGTCATGACGATCACCGGCACGGCGGCCGCTTCGAAGTGACGGATGATGGTGTCGAAATGCCCCGTCACCGCGTCGAGGGCGCTCTCGGTGCAATCCTTCTTGGCGTCGTTCGTGCCGACGAGCAGCACTGCGATGCCCGGTTTTGCGGATTGCAGGAGAAGCGGCACCCGCGGCTCCAGGGCCTCGGTCCAGATGCCGGAATACCCGGCATTCAGCACGGGCCGCGAACTGAGCCGGTTCCAGTAGAAGCCTTCGACCTGGGAATCGCCCACGAAGAGCAGCCCTCCCGGCCCGACGGCGTTGCGGTGCGAGGCGATCACGATGTCCCGGATCAGCCAGTGGGGGGCGAAGGCATTGGGCTGCGAGGTCACGGCATCGGTGCCTGCATGAGCCCCGGCGGGCGCAGGTGCGCTCCGCCGGGATGACTGAGCGGCCTTACTCGATCCCGAGCTTGCGCTTGAGGATCTCGTTGAGGGCCTGCGGGTTGGCCTTGCCGCCGGTGGCCTTCATGGTCTGGCCCACGAACCAGCCGAGAAGCGTCGGCTTGGCCTTCGCCTGCTCCACCTTGTCGGGATTGGCCGCGATGATCTCGTCCACGGCCTTCTCGATGGCGCCGGTGTCGGTGACCTGCTTCATGCCGCGCGTTTCCACGAGTTCGCGCGGGTCGCCGCCCTCCGTGAAGACGATCTCGAACAGGTCCTTGGCGATCTTGCCGGAGATCACGTTCTCGCCGATGAGCTCGATGATGGCGCCGAGCTGCGCGGCCGAGACCGGAGTCTCCGAGATGTCCTTGCCTTCCTTGTTGAGGCGGCCGAACAGCTCGTTGATGATCCAGTTCGCCGCGGCCTTGCCGTCACGGCCCTTGGCCACCTCTTCGAAATAATCGGCGGAGCTGCGCTCGGCCACCAGCACGCTCGCGTCGTAGGGCGAGAGGCCGTAATCGGCCATGAACCGCGCCTTCTTCTCGTCGGGCAGTTCCGGCAGGTGCTGGGCGAGATCGTCCACATAGGCTTGGTCGAACTCGAGCGGCAGCAGGTCCGGATCGGGGAAGTAGCGGTAATCGTGCGCTTCTTCCTTGGAGCGCATGGAGCGGGTCTCGCCCTTGCCCGGATCGTAGAGGCGCGTCTCCTGGTCGATGGTGCCGCCATCCTCCAGGATGGCGATCTGGCGGCGCGCCTCGTACTCGATCGCCTGCCCGATGAAGCGGATGGAGTTGACGTTCTTGATCTCGCAGCGGGTGCCGAGCTCGTCGCCCGGGCGACGCACGGAGACGTTCACGTCGGCGCGAAGGTTACCCTTGTCCATGTCGCCGTCGCAGGTGCCGAGATAGCGCAGGATCGTGCGCAGCTTGGTCACGCAGGCGCGGGCCTCGTCGGCCGAGCGCAGGTCCGGCTTCGACACGATCTCCATGAGCGCCACTCCGGAGCGGTTGAGGTCGACGAAGCTCATGGTGGGATGGAGGTCGTGGATCGACTTGCCGGCATCCTGCTCCAGATGCAGGCGCTCGATGCGCACCGTGATGGTCTCGCCGGTCTCCGGCACGTCGACGATCACCTCGCCCTCGCCCACGATGGGGCTCTTGTACTGGCTGATCTGGTAGCCCTGCGGCAGGTCGGGGTAGAAGTAGTTCTTGCGGTCGAAGGTGCTGCGCAGGTTGATCTGGGCCTTGAGGCCGAGGCCCGTGCGGATGGCTTGGCGCACGCATTCCTCGTTGATCACCGGCAGCATGCCGGGCATGGCCGCGTCCACGAGGGAGACGTTGCTGTTGGGATCGTTGCCGAAGGCTGTGGAGGCGCCGGAGAACAGCTTGGCCTGGCTCGTCACCTGGGCATGGATCTCCATGCCGATGACGATTTCCCAATCGCCTGTCGCGCCTTTGATGAGCTTCTTAGGGTTGACCGGAGCGTTCATGAGCCTTGCGCCTTTAATCTCTCGCTTTTCCCCGTTTCGAGTACGAGCGGCGCTTGAACCGGTCAACCCCTTTCAAGATGAACGGGCGTTCAGGGTGATGACCTAATCGTTAAGATCAGAAATAATTTATGCACAGTTTTCGAAAATAATTGCCACGCTCCGATGAAACCCCATCCCACATACGGCGTTGTTCGGGAGGTAAAACGGTCAAGGAGTTTCAAAATGGCTATGGATCCCACGGATCGCGAACCCAACGTCTACAATCGCGAGACGAACGTCTACGATAACACCGGTCGCGGTTCTAATACGCTTGCTTATGTAATCGGCGGTCTTGTTATCGCTCTGGGCCTGCTCGCCTTCCTCTTCTATGATGGCGGCAGCAACGAGCCGAGCACGACCGGCAGCACGGCCGGCCAGACGCAGAGCTCTTCGCCGAGCACGGGCTCCGGCGCCACCGGCGGTTCCTCGACCGCTCCGGCGACCCCGACCACCCCGGCTCCGGCAGCCCCGGCGGCTCCCGCTCCGCAGCAGTAATCCAGCGTCTCGCGTCTCACTGCGCAGGATGGGCCTGACCTCACGGTCGGGCCCATTCCCTTTTGGGCACTGCCTTTCTGAGTTGAACGGCCGAAGAGTATAGCGCCAGGACTCTCCTCCCCCTTGTGGGGAGGAGTTGGAGGTGGGGGTGTCAGCGCCACGCTGGTTCCAGCCAAGCGCCAGCACCCCCACCCTGCCCCTCCCCACAAGGGAGAGGGGAAAAGGCACCTGCACCTGCTACCCAAGTGTTGCGGGAAATGGCGAACTGGGGCCTTAGGAACCAAGCACAAGCTTGAGCGGTTTCGCCTGGGAGTTTTCCTACCCGGCAGCACATCAGGAGCCTGAAATGGCGAACAAGTCGAGCTTCACCCCCGAGGAATGGTCCCGCCTGGTCGCAAGCCCGGTCGTGGCCAGCATGGCGATCACGGCGTCGGATCCAGGCGGGCTCTGGAGCCTGCTGCAGGAATCCATGTCCAGCGGCTGGGCGCTCGTGGAGGCCAAGCAGAACGCCCAGGCGGCTCCCCTCGTGAAGGCAGTTGTCGAGGACATCACGAATTCGGAAACCCGGGATGCGGTGCGCATCTCGTTCCAAGCCCAGTTCAAGGGAAGCCAATTCGCCGACGTGAAGCGCAAGGCCGTCGACGAGCTGCGTGCCGTATCCAGCCTTCTCGACGCCAAAGCGCCGGACGAGGCCGCGGCCTTCAAGTCCTGGCTGTTGAGCGTGGCCCAGAAATCGGCCGAAGCCGGCAAGGAAGGCGGTTTCCTGGGCTTCGGCGGCGTGGCTGTCAGCGATGCCGAGAAGGCCACTCTGGCCGAGATCGCAACGGCGCTGGGCAACCCCGCTGGCTCCGGCGCCGGATTGGCCGAAACCTAACTCTTCGCCAGCCGGCGGGCGGCATAGGCGCCGCTCGCCCAGAGCATGGCGGCCACGAAGCGCACGGGAAACAGGGTCAGCCCGTCGGACCGCACGGGCGCAATCCAGGGGATCCCCAGGCTGCTGATGCCCCAGGAGACGAGCACCGACACGGCGAGGGCGATCATGCCGATGATCAGCACCTTGCCGAACTGGTCGGCCTTCCAGCCGAGCCAGACCGCAATCAGGATCAGCACCGGATCGAAGGCGGCCGGCAGCCAGTCCCAGAGGGTGACGACGGGTACGGTCGGTCCCACGTCGCTTAGGCCCACCAAGCCTGGGGCAGCTTGATGCGGCCGGCGGAATCCTCGATCACCTGACCGGCGGCGAAGAGAGTCTCCTCGTCGAAGGCGCGGCCGATGAGCTGGAGGCCCAGCGGCAGCCCCTGGGCATCGAGCCCGGCCGGAACGGCAATACCCGGCAGGCCCGCCATGTTCACGGTCACCGTGAAGATGTCGTTGAGATACATCTCGACCGGATCGCCCGAGCCCTTCTCGCCGATGCCGAAGGCCGACGACGGGGTGGCCGGCGTCAGGATGGCATGAACGCCCTGGGCGTACACTTCCTCGAAGTCGCGCTTGATCAGGGTGCGTAGCTTCTGGGCCCGGACGTAATAGGCGTCGTAGTAACCCGCCGAGAGCACGTAGGTGCCGATCATGATGCGGCGCTTGACCTCGCGGCCGAAACCGGCCGCGCGGGACTTCTCGTAGAGATCGACGATGTCCCGGCCGTTCTCGCGCAGGCCGTAGCGCACACCGTCATAGCGGGCGAGGTTCGAGGACGCCTCGGCCGGGGCCACGATGTAATAGGCGGGCAGCGCGTACTTGGTATGCGGCAGCGACACCTCGACGATCTCGGCGCCCGCAGTTCGCAGCCATTCCGCGCCCTGGTGCCAGAGCTGCTCGATCTCAGGCGACATGCCGTCGATCCGGTATTCCTTGGGAATGCCGATCTTCAGGCCCTTCACGCCGCGGGAAATGGCTGCCTCGAAATCCGGCACCGGTAGGTCCACGCAGGTGGTGTCCTTCGGGTCGGCGCTCGCCATGGAGCGCAGCATGATGGCGGAGTCGCGCACCGTGCGGGTGATCGGGCCGGCCTGATCCAAGGATGAGGCGAAGGCCACCGTGCCCCAGCGGGAGACGCGGCCATAGGTCGGCTTGATGCCGACCGTGCCGGTGAAGGCCGCCGGCTGGCGGATCGAACCGCCGGTGTCGGTGGCAGTGGCGCCGAGGCACAGATGCGCCGCAACGGCCGCGGCCGAACCGCCCGACGAGCCGCCGGGGACCAGATGCGTGCCCTCGATGGCGCCGGAAGCGCCCGCGCTCACGTTCGAACCCTCGCGCCGCCAGGGCGACACCACCGGCCCGAAGGCGCTGGTCTCGTTCGACGAGCCCATGGCGAACTCGTCCATGTTGAGCTTGCCGAGCATCACGGCGCCGTCGTTCCAGAGGTTCCGGGTGACGGTGGACTCATAAGGCGGGGTGAAGTTGCCGAGGATCTTCGAGCCGGCCGTGGAGACCACGCCCTCGGTGCAGAACAGGTCCTTGATGCCGAGCGGGATGCCCTCAAGGTCGCGGGCCTCGCCCTTGGCGATCTTCTCGTCGGAGGCCTTGGCCATGGCGAGGGCCTTCTCGGGCGTCTCAAGCACATAGGCGTTGAGCGCCCTCGCCTTCGCGATGGCATCCACATGGGCCTGCGTGAGCTCGGTGGCAGAGAAGGTCTTGGCCTTCAGGCCGTCGCGGGCCTCGGCAATGGTGAGATGGGTCAGTTCGGTCACTGGAGCATCCTGGTCATCCCGGACGCGGCCCTGCCGCGATCCGGGATCGTCTGGAAGAAATACTGGTTTGCGCGATCCCGGCTCTCCGCTGACGCTGCGGCCGGGATGACGGGCTCTTACTCGACCACCTTCGGCACCAGGAAGAAGTTGTCTTCCGTCGCGGGGGCGTTCTGGACGATCTTCTCCGGATAGCCGCCATCGGTCACGCCGTCCTGGCGCTTCTTCATCACCATGGGCGTGACGGAGGTCATGGGCTCGATGCCCTCCACGTTCACCTCGTTGAGTTGCTCGACGAAGGACAGGATGGCGTTGATCTCGCCCTGGAGATGAGGCACCTCCTCATCCGCCACGGCAATGCGCGCCAGATGGGCGATGCGGCGGACCGTTTTCTCATCGACCGACATGGATGGTCATACCCCTTGGAAATCTGCTGGCCGGGCTATAGCACCCGGTCGCGCCGGGGGGCAACGGCGGATGTGCCGGTAGCCCTCGCGATGTTCATCGGCATCCCGGACGGAGCGCAGCGAAGATCCGGGATCGTGAGACGAGTGTGGCGCGGGAACCCTCCTCCCCCTTGTGGGGAGGAGTTGGAGGGGGGTGTGAACGCCACGCTGGTCCAGTTCAGCGCTCACACCCCACCCTTGATCCCTCCCCACAAGGGGGAGGGAAATCGAACCATGCTCGTCTTACGATCCCGGGTTCTGCTGCGCAGCCCCGGGATGACGATGCTTAGGCTAAACCGTCACGCCCACCGTCTTATGCGGCACCACCACCTGAACGCCCTTGCCATCCATGGCGGCCACGAAGCGGTCGGCGTTGGGCAGGATCATCGGGAAGGAGCCGTAATGGCAGGGGATCACCGCCTTCGCGTTCCTGAAATAACGCTCGACGGCGACCGCCGCGACCTCGGGGCCCATGGTGAACCGGTCGCCGATGGGCACGATCACCACGTCGGGTTTGTGGATCTCGGCGATCAGAGCCATGTCGCCGAAGATGTCCGTATCGCCCATATGGTAGATTGTCGGCTCGTTCAGAGCCTTGACGATGACGCCGTTGGCGCTGCCGAGGGGGAAGTTCACGTCCATCTCGACGAGGCCGGATGAGTGATCCGCCCGCACCAGGGTCACGGTAAAGCCGCCCTGCCCGGTCGTGCCGCCGGTGTTCATGGGGTCGAAGTGCTCCAGGCCCTGCCTGGCCAGGTACATGCACAGCTCGAAATTCGTCACGACCTTGGCGCCCGTCTCCTTGGCGATGTCGAGGGTATCGCCCACGTGATCCCCATGGCCGTGGGTGAGAAGGATGTGGGACACGCCCTCGGTGATCTTTGCCCTGTCGCCCTCGAAGCCAGGATTGCCGGTGAAGAAGGGATCGATGAGCACGGCCTTGCCGGCGAAGTCGAGCCGGAAGGCGGAATGGCCATACCACGTGATTTTCATGGAAATTCCCTCGTTTTCGGCCAGATGAGATGGAGCGGCTTCAGCCCCTGACCATGTTCCAAAGGAACAAAACGGAGGGTCAGGGTTTATGAAGCTAAGCAATAAACATCAAGCCTGCAGGAGGATAGCCATGCCACGCCTCATCGCCAGCCTCGGCCTTGCCGCCGGAATTCTCGCCTCGACAGGCGCCTGGGCGGTTGAAATCTCGATCTCGTGCAGCGCGCTGGGCAAGGAATACGAGATCTGCAAGCAGGGCGTCGATGCCTGGGCGAAGAGGACGGGCAACACGGTCAAGATCGTCTCGACGCCGAACTCCGCCACGGAGCGCCTTGCTCTCTACCAGCAGCTTCTGGCGGCAGGAGCCTCCGACATCGACGTATTCCAGATCGACGTGGTCTGGACCGGCATCCTGGCCGATCACCTGATGGACCTGACCGCCAAGGGTCAGGCGGACATCGACGACCACCTGCCCGCCATGGTCGAGACGAGCCGGGTCAACGGCAAGCTCATGGCCATGCCGTGGTTCGCCGATGCGGGCCTGCTCTATTACCGCCAGGACCTGCTCGACAAGTACAAGCGCCCCGTTCCGCAGACCTGGGCCGACCTCACCGAGACGGCCCGCATGATCCAGGACGGCGAGCGCAAGGAGGGGCGCGGAGACTTCTGGGGTTATGTCTGGCAGGGACGTGCCTATGAGGGCCTGACCACCAATGCCCTCGAATGGGTGGCCTCCTTCAGCGGCGGCGCGATTGTCGACGAGAAGGGCGACGTCACCATAGAGAATCTGAAAGCCGCGGAAGCCCTGAAAGCCGCCGCCGGATGGGTCGGCACCATCACGCCCGAGGGTGTGCTCAACTACACGGAAGAGGAATCGCGCGGCGTCTTCCAGTCCGGCAACGCCGCCTTCATGCGCAACTGGCCTTACGCGTGGGCGCTGGCTCAAGGAGCAGACAGCACCATCAAGGGCAAGGTCGGCATTGCGCCGCTCCCGAAGGGCGGTGCGGACGGCCGCCACGCCGGCACCCTCGGCGGACAGCTTCTCGGCGTCTCCAAATATTCCAAGAACGCCGACGCCGCGGCGGATCTCGTGCTCTACCTCACCGGCCAGGACGAGCAGAAGCGCCGCGCGGTCGAAGGCTCCTTCAACCCGACCATCGTGTCGCTCTACAGCGATGCGGATATCGCCAGGGCCAACCCGTTCATCGGCGATCTCGTGGATGTGTTCACCAACGCGGTGGCCCGCCCGGCCACAGCGACGGGCCAGAACTATAACAAGGTCTCGACTGAGTTCTTCAACGCGGTGCATCAGGTGCTGTCGAAGCGTGCAGAGCCCGCGCAGGCGCTCAACCGCCTCGACCGTGACCTGAAGCGGATCAAGCGCGACGGCTGGAAGTAACCATGACGAGCGCGGTCGCCCAAGCAGACGTCCCCGTGCCGCAACAGGCACGGGGGCGCCGCTCGTCGCTGACGCGCTCGCGCATCCGGTCGGCTTGGGCTTTCATCGCGCCGAGCCTGATCATCCTCGCGCTCATCGCCGGCTGGCCGCTGGCGCGGACGATCTGGTTCAGCTTCACCGATGCGGATCTGAATAACCTCAGCGATTACGAGTTCATCGGGTTCGAGAATTATCTCGCCCATTACGACGGCGAGTGGCTGGGACTTCTGACCGATCCCGACTGGTGGCAATCCGTCTGGAACACGGTTTGGTTCAGCCTGGTCTCGGTGTCGATCGAGACCGTGCTCGGGATCATCGTGGCGCTGATCCTCAACGCCGCCTTCCCGGGCCGCGGGCTCATGCGCGCCATCATCCTCATCCCATGGGCCATCCCGACCGTGGTGTCGGCCCGCATGTGGAACTGGATGCTGCACGACCAGTTCGGCGTCATCAACGACATGCTCCTGCGCGTCGGCCTGATCGCCGCGCCCATCACCTGGACGGCCAATCCCGATACGGCATTGTGGACCGTCGTGATGGTCGACGTGTGGAAGACGACCCCGTTCATGGCGCTCCTCATCCTCGCGGCCCTGCAGATGCTCCCCGGCGACATCTACGAGGCCGCTCGCGTCGACGGCGTCCATCCCGTGCGCGTGTTCTTCCGCGTGACGCTGCCGCTCATCAAGCCGGCCCTTCTGGTCGCGGTCATCTTCCGCGCCCTCGATTCCCTGCGCGTGTTCGACCTGATCTACGTGCTCACGGCGAACTCCCGCGACACCATGTCGATGTCAGTCTATGCCCGCCAGCAGCTCGTGGACTTTCAGGAGGTGGGCCTGGGCTCCGCCGCCTCGACGCTGATCTTCCTCATCATCGCCCTCCTTGTGGTCATCACCCTGGCGGCGGGACGGGTCCGGCTCGGGGAGGATCCGCGATGAAGGTGCTGTCCCGCATCGGCTTCTGGCTGCTCGTGATCGCCATCGGGCTGTTCGCCCTGTTTCCTTTCTATTACGCGATTATCTCGTCCTTCCGCTCTGGAAGCGAGCTGTTCTCCGTAGCCTATCTCCCGGAGCGTTTGGACCTCTCGAACTACGCGGCCGTCTTCGACCGCCAGCCATTCGGCCAGAACATCCTCAACTCGATCATCGTCGCAGGCTCGGTGGTGGCCGTGTCGCTGGGCCTCGGGATCACGGCGGCCTACGCCTTCGGGCGCATCGCATTTCGCGGCCGCGCGCTCCTGCTCATGACCATTCTCGCCGTGTCGATGTTTCCGCAGGTGGCCGTGCTGTCGGGCATGTTCGAGCTGATCCGCAGCCTCGGGCTCTACAACACCCTGCCCGGCCTGATCCTCGCCAATCTCATGCTCACCCTGCCCTTCACCATCTGGGTGCTCACCACCTTCATGCGCGAGCTGCCGAAGGAGATCGAAGAAGCTGCATTCGTCGACGGCGCGACGCCCTGGATCGTGGTGCGGCGCGTTTTCCTGCCGCTCATGGCGCCGGCCGCGGTGACGACGGGACTTCTCGCCTTCATCGTGTCGTGGAACGAATTTCTTTTCGCCCTCACCTTCACCCTCACCAACGAGCGCCGCACCGTGCCGCCCGCCATCGCGCTGATGACCGGCTCAACCGCCTACGAGCTGCCCTGGGGAACGATCATGGCGGCCTCCGTTATCGTGACCCTGCCGATCATTGCGCTCGTGCTCGTGTTCCAGCGCAAGATCGTGGCGGGCCTCACGGCAGGTGCAGTGAAGGGATAATCAAGGACACTGCGTAATGGCTGACGTGGTTCTCAAGAATGTGCAAAAGTCCTTCGGCCGCGCGAAGGTCATCCACGGCGTCGATCTCGACATCCGCGACAGCGAGTTCGTCGTCTTCGTCGGTCCCTCCGGCTGCGGGAAGTCCACGCTGCTGCGTCTCATCGCCGGTCTCGAGGACATCACGGCTGGCGATCTCTTCATCGGCGGCGAGCGGGTGAACGATCTGGCGCCGGCCAAGCGCGGCATCGCCATGGTGTTCCAGTCCTACGCGCTCTACCCGCACATGAACGTCTACGACAACATGGCCTTCGGCCTGGAGCTGGCGAAATCCTCTAGAGCCGAGATCGACGCCAAGGTGCGCGAGGCCGCGCGCCTGCTGCAGATCGAGACGCTGCTCGATCGCAAGCCGCGCCAGCTCTCCGGCGGCCAGCGCCAGCGCGTTGCGATTGGGCGGGCCATCGTGCGCGACCCGAAAGTGTTTCTCTTCGACGAGCCGCTCTCCAACCTCGACGCCGCCCTGCGCGTGCAGACCCGCATCGAGATCGCCAAGCTCCACAACGACACCCGCGCCACCATGATCTACGTGACGCACGACCAGGTGGAGGCGATGACGCTGGCCGACCGCATCGTCGTGCTCAATGCCGGTCGCATCGAGCAGGTGGGCACGCCCCTCGAACTCTACCACCGCCCGGCCAACCTGTTCGTCGCGGGCTTCATCGGCTCGCCGCAGATGAACTTCATCGCATGCCAGATTGCGGGCGTCGGTCCTGGCGAAGTGCTGGTGAGCCTGCCCGGCGGCGGCACCCTGCTGGTGCCGGTCCAGCCGGACGGCATCCAGGCCGGGGACGCCGTCACCCTCGGCATCAGGCCGGACCATGTCAGGATCAGCCCTGAGGGAGCGCTGACCGGCCGGGTCGAGCTGGTGGAGGAACTGGGCGAGAACCATCTGCTCTACGTGGACGCGGGCCAGGGGCGCCGGCTCACCGTCCGCGAGCCCGGGGACGCGCGGCACGAGGCGGGCTCAACCGTGTCCCTCGATCTCGCCCGGGGATTCTGCCACCTGTTCCGGGGCTCGGGCGAAGCGCTGCGGCCACGGGCAGACGCCACGACCCCCACCTCCCCCAACCTGACCAGCAGCGCCGCCTAAGCCGCCGTGTCATTCCCGGAAGGACGCGCAGCGGAGGGGAAGGGAATTCATAGGCTGAGCGTGTGAGTGGATCCCCTTTCCGGCCTGCGGCCGCCGGGGATGACTCCCACCACGTCATGGCCGGCCCTGTGCCGGCCATCCCGATCCTGGAAGGCATTGCGCTTCACCGATCGGGATCACCGGCACAGGGCCGGTGATGACGTCGAGTGATATCTCGACGCAACGCCACTTCCTCTATACTGCCTGTGATCCACAGAGCTGATGAGGAGGCTTCCATGATTTCCAGGGACGACGAACTGGTCGCCTTCATCGACGGCCTGCCGCCCCGCGCCCGCCTCATGGGGCTCGACCTCGGCACCAAGACCATCGGCCTTGCCCTCTCCGACGTAGAGCGTCGGATCGCGACGCCGCTGGAGACGATCAAGCGGGTGAAGTTCACCCCCGACGTAGGACGCATCAAGGAACTCGCGGCCCGCTACGAGGTCGGCGGCCTCGTCTTCGGTCTTCCGCTCAACATGGACGGCACGGAGGGCCCCCGCTCCCAGGCGACCCGCGCCTTCATCCGAAACATGAAGCCCCTGCTGCCCCTGCCCGTTCTGTTCTGGGACGAGCGCCTATCCACCATGGTGGTGACCCGCACCCTTCTCGATGCGGACGCCTCCCGGGCCAAGCGGGCGGATGCGGTCGACAAGATGGCCGCCGCCTACATCCTGCAGGGGGCGCTCGACCGTTACGAACGGATCGCCGCCGATGCGGCCGATGCGGAAGACGAGGCCGCTGCAAGAGCAGGCCTCGGCATGGAAATGCCGCCCGGAGGCGGCGCCTTGGATAACTAGATTGGGTGCAACCGGCATAAGAACCAATCCGGATGGGCTCAAGCCTACAATATGCCAAAATCCTTGTAGGTCATCGCCAGACCTTTATCGAGCTTTGCGAACTGTATCGCCGCCTTCGAGCCTGTCCCATCCGCATCATAGTAAAGCGCACCGGTGCTCTTGTTGTAGATAATGCGGTCGTTCGAGTCGTGGGCCTTGGCACCCGATCAGAAAGCGCTCGATGACAGGATATTCTTGGACGACGATACCTTGAAGATGCCCTTGGAGAGCAGAATCGTGTCGTACTTCACGCTGAAATCCGTGATTGTATCGATCGCCGAGCTCGACAGGCGGGTGTCGAAACCGAAGAGGTCGCTGCCGGCTCCGCCTGTCACGGTGTCGCGCCCGAGGCCGCCGTTGAGCAGGTCGGACCCGCCCTCACCGTAGAGCTTGTCGTTGCCGGCGCCTGCCTCGATCCAGTCATTCCCACCACGGGCCCACAAGGTGTCGTTCCCGGCTAGACCAGCAAGGAAATTCTCCCGGGTATCGCCATAAACCGTGTCGCTTCCAGAAGTCCCTTTGGAGAGCCCATCTTTGTCAGGCCTACAATCGCCATCTGAACTCATTCCTTCCAAATCACTCACGTTAAGTCAGCTAGCCAGATCCGAAATAGGTTCTACCGCTCCGGGAAGCAACACTATACTGATGAGATGACCCTCATCCTGGAGAACCCCGGCCATGCTTTTCGGCAGCCGACAGCGTTGGAGGCTTAAGACCTCTCCTAAGGTTAAGCTATGCGGCTGCACACGTTGGAAAAACGGCAGATCGGGCGACTGCGACACCTGACGGCGCGTCTGCATTCCGGGAGGCCGCCGCCTGATGGGTTTTGCGATTTCGAGGCTTGACGCCGCCTCGAATCCCACCTATCTCAGCGCCACCACGAACACTGATCGGCGACACCGGCCTCTGCCTGAGGTTGCAACGCGTAAAAATCCGGAAAGATCAGAAGCTTCGATGGGGGATAGTTTAATGGTAGAACAGCGGACTCTGACTCCGTTAGTCTTGGTTCGAATCCAGGTCCCCCAGCCACTTTCAAAATTTATCACTTAGCGGCATTTTCTTTAGACCCGGACCCGCGGGTTAGACACGCGGATCCGCTGGAGCTGGAAAGCCCCGCACCCTCTTGCTACTGAGATGGCAACCTGATGCGGGGGTCTAAGCACAGGGAGGCTCGGCTTCGGTCAAGCTGTCTCGCCCCTTGGCGGCCTCTGCTATTCCACCATCCCAATAAGTCTCCGTTCAACTGCGCTTGCTGTACCCTCCCCATGACCGACTCCCGCGTGTCCACCGCAACCATTCGGAAGGATGCCTCAAAGGAGCACCTGCGATTAAGCTGCCATTAATCAGATCGGGCGGAGACTCGGGCATCGTCTGGAGGAAACCAGAATGGTCTCCGCGTCCCGTTCCAAGGCTACGGTCCTTGTTGTCGAAGATGATGCGCTCGCCCGCGAACTCTTGTCTCAGCTTCTGCAGGCAGGCGGATATGACGTAATCGCCACCCCCACCGGAGATCGAGCGTTACTGGTCCTATGCCACCAGGGCGACGAGATCGATTGGCTCGTCAGCAAGGTCAGCCTGCCTGGGCTCGTCTGTGGATGGATCCTCGCTGACGAGTACCACGAGCATCACCCCGGCCGGCCCGTACTTCTGCTCTCAAATCATGACCCGGCAAACAAGCCATCTGTCAACGCGGTCTTTGTCCCGCCGCTAGCGCCTATGAGGGTCCTTGAGGTGCTGCAGGTTCTGAAGAGCCCTGACCCCGTTCAAGTGGTCCATTTCCCAGCCCCGAAGGCGGCGTGACCAACGCCCGATACGCCTCACGGGGCCAATATGCGCCTTAGCTCGCCTCATTAACATAAGTTACAATATGTGATGGGCTGCGCGGGAACGGCAGCCGATGAGAGCAGTTCTTTCGCCAAGCTCATAAGAGAGCATATCGGAGGAAGCCCATGCTGGATGAGACTGCCGGAGACTGGCAGAGCGGAGAGCTTTTCGTGGTTCCTCACGCGTGGAGGGATGACGAGCTTTGGTCCCAGATCCAGGCGTCCACCCAAGAGCGTATCACCATAGATCTGCAGACGATGTACGGAGAGCTCCTTCAGCAGCCTCTATCGCCCAACCTCCTCGACATAGCCCGCAGGATTGAGCAACGGCTGCATGCCTTCTGAGGGATGGGAGAAGGTTCTTCATGTCGACCGGTGTGCCCGGCCCCATGACTTACTCCCGCGACCCCACCGCACGAAAGTGAACGGCCACTCGCCTCTACCGGCGGTGGAGCCATGACAGAACACCCATCCAAGTTGGCTCGAAGGCAATCAGTCAGTGCTGGTGTTCAGGCGGTGCAAACAGAATAAGCTCGGCCCGTTCGTTGCCTTCAACGAAGGCATCATGACCCGATGAGATCTCAAAGAAGTCACCCGCGCTGATGCGGGTCTCCGCGCCCGTATCGATCATGCGAACCACAAGGTTGCCGCCGATGCAATAGCCGGTGTGGCGCATCGGGCAGGAGGGAGGCGATCCAAGAAGCGGCTTCTCATCAGCCTCCCAGGTCCAGCCCGGTTCGAAGACCGCGTGCATTCCTGCCGTGCCATCGGCCATCTTGATGATGGAAATTCGGCCGTGTTCCTTCATGTCCAACGGTTGGTCGGGCGTGTCAAACCGCCTGATTTCGGTCGCAGAGGTCATTGGAGAACCCTCCGTTTTGGCTGTTTGATGGGCCCCAGAGAACAGTATCTGGCACCTCCCACAGAGGAACAAGGAATCCTCTGGGATAAGGGTCTCTTCACCACTCGTCGTTATACGCTCCGCCGCCCCACTCCCGCGACACTTAGGCCGCAGGGCTATTTCTTATCCATAGCGCGGGCTATACTCACCCCGAGGTAACCCTGAGGATGGTGTACGCCATGGCGCTCTTTTACGGAATGGTCGCTTTGATCGGCGGTCTCATAAGCAGCGTCCTGCTGTGGCCCTACGGGGCGAACGTTGCGCTTCTCAGCATGCCGTTTTGTGGAAGCCTGCTCGCGCTGATTGCGGCAATCCTGATTGACTGGCGAGGATCGGATCAGACCAACTCAGGCGCTAATCGTGCAAACTACATCGCTCACAGCCAGGAGCCGCAGACAACCGAAAACCAGTGATCGCAACGGGCAGAGGGGAAATATATGTCCTTCGTGCCGAACGGAGATATGACTTCCTCCCACAACGGCACTGCCATCGCCGAGTTCACCGACCTGCCATCCTCCGGAATTCCCCTCTCCAATCGCAAGGCTCGCGTGCTAGCTTCGCGTGAGCGGCTTCAGATGCCATGACAACCACAAGGCGCGATGATGGATCAGGGTTCGGGAGACAGAGCACTCGTCCGGCGGGTGGGCGAAGGCACCAACAATCAAACCTTCGATCTGCACCGCATCTTCCTGGTTCGCTCTGATGAATCCAAGGGGGCCTTCTCCCATTGGATTGAGAACGTTCCGCCTGGGGCCGGGCCGCCGATGCATGTGCATCACAGGGAGCAGGAGATGTTCCGCGTCCTCGCCGGCCAGTTCCGCTTCTGGTGCGCGGGAGAGGCTCAGGACCTGACGGACGGCGACACCGTCCTGATCCCGAAGGGGGCGCCGCACACCTTCAAGAACGTCGGCCCCAGCAAGGGGCAATTGCTGATCACCCTGACCCCTGGCGATGGGGATGGCTTCTTCATCGAGGTCGAGAGGCTCGGTCTCACCCCGGCGCGGGACATGCCCCAGATTGTGGAGATTGCAGGCCGCTACGGCGTTGAGTTCGTCGGACCGCCTCCCGCGTGAGATAAGAACCGAAAGAAGGCATCCCAAGCTGCCTCGGAAAGGCTCGTTCACTCTTCCATGCCACAGGCCCCGGCATCACCTATTCTCGCGATAGGAAGGCCATTTATGAGCCCACCAGCCAACCCATCAGCAACTGGCCTGAAGAATGGCAGGCCGCAGTGGAGTGTCAAGCTTGACGGGCCAAGTAAACCGGCGCGCCATACGTCTCGCCAGAAAGCTTCCTCTACGGTAGGAACAACAACAAGCCTCATAGATTGTCTGCTCGCCGAAGCATCGAACCGGCCATATTTTAATCGGAAAAAAATAAAGGCAAGCGTCAGAACTTAGCGTTACGTAAGCATGTCCTTTGACGATGCTCGACGCGTTTCCGTGCGTCTCCACTCAACCATTGTAGATGGACCTCAAGCGATGGCTACTTTCAACGGAACAGACGGCGCTGACAGGATCGGCGGGACGAACAATTCTGACGTCATCACGGGCCTTGCAGGGGATGACATCCTCCTCGGTCTGCTTGGTCGCGACATCATCTCCGGCGGCGACGGCTTCGACCGCATGGACGGTCAAGACGGCAATGATCTGCTGCGCGGCGGCAATGGCATCGATTTCATCGCGGGAGGTTTTGGCCGCGATGTGATCTTCGGCGACGAAGGCGCCGATCAGATCATCGGCGAGTTCGACAATGACACCATTTATGGCGGCCTCGGCGACGATTACGCCGCCGGCAACCAGGGCAACGACCTCCTCTTTGGCGGCGACGGCAACGATTTCCTGGTTGGCGAGGTCGGACGGGATACCCTTTACGGTCAGGCCGGTGATGATTTCCTGACGGGCGGTGATGACCGAGATGTGCTCAGCGGCGGCGCTGGGAACGATCTCGTCGACGGGGACCTGGGCAATGACGCACTCTCCGGCAATGCGGGAGACGACGTGATCTTCGGCGATCGCGGCCGAGACGTTCTTTACGGTGGATCGGGTGCCGACACTCTCTGGGGCGGGCTGGACGCCGACCGGTTCGTGTTCCGCAGCACGGCTGATACCGGCACCACCGAAGCCACGGCCGATTACATCGGCGACTTCTCGTTCCGCCAGGGTGACCGCCTCGATCTGCGCAGCATCGATGCCAATGGAGGGCAAGACGGCAATCAAGCGTTCACCTTCATCGGCACGGCGGCGTTTACGGCCGCCGGTCAGGCTCGCTATGCGGTGAGCGGCAACGACACCTTCGTGTACCTGAGCACGGATGTGGACACGGATGCCGAAGCGGTCATTCACATCGAGCAGATGGGCATCAGGGCAAGCTGGTTCCAGCTTTAGTAGCTTCGAGCTTGTTGAACGCTAGACTGTAAGATGAAGTAAGCTTTTGAGCAGGAGCGCCCTCCCGTCGGCATGCTCCTGCTCTCGTCACGGGCTGCCGGCCCGAGGCCATCATGGCGATGATGCGGGCCTGACGGGAAGATCGCTGCTATCGAACCTGCCGAGAACTCCGCCCCTGATGCCGGGCTAGCTCGCATGGACGGGTTCGAAGGTGCTCTTGAGCGGATGCGGGTCCCAGTCTCCATTCGAGTGCGATCCCGCATGCGACTGGCCCGACCACCGGCGCTCGAACGCCTTGGCCGCTTCCTGATCCTTGAACCCCATCAGGCCGAAGCCGGTCCGGATATGGAAGAAGTCGTAGGGCGCACCCTCATTCTCGAGCCAGCGCACGACCTGAAGCTTGAGCGCTCTCTTGCTCCCGTTCCAGACATCCCATTCATTGACCATGAAAACGAAGGGCCAGAGGCGGACATAGGCCTCGACTTCGTAGCGTGTCGACGAGGCCAGTTCCTCATCGCGGGTGGAAGCCGCAATAGCCTCTTTGATCTTTTCCAACTCCATCACTGCCTCACCTGAATTTCGTGACATACGGTGGTGCGGTCGAGCCGTATCTCGACGCCGCAAAGCCGGTATACCTCACATTAGGTAAACGATAGGTCATATGGGCAGTTCCAAAGGGGTGACGTTTGAAAGCCGAGGGGCCCGCGCTATCGGGGAGATGCGCCGGGCTGCGCAATCCCGGGGCCGCCCGTCATCACCTGGCCTGCGGGAACAGCCGGTTGCGTGCGAAGCTGCCCGCACTGTCCTGACAATGTCCAACCCCGGATTGCCGTCTTCAGCGGCCTCGCTGCGTTATAATGCAGGCTGTACACTGGATAGGCTCGGGGTGCTTGAGAAGGTCCCCGAAGCGTGCGCTCAGACAGCTCCTGACTGGAAGCCGGCCGGAGATCTGGCCAACACGGATCAGCATTGAAGTGGTTGGATGATGGATCGGACGGAAGCACTTGCACGCTGGCTCGCCGATGAGGCGCCGCACGACACCGTGCAGGGGCTGTTCGCCGGCTTCTGCCAGGAAGTCGTGCGATCCGGCGCTCCCGTCTGGCGTGCCTCCCTGGGCCTAGAGGTGCTGCATCCGGAGGTGAGCGGCTGGCAGCATGTCTGGACGAGCGAGAGCCTGTCCATGCGCGAATCCGACCGCGCCACAGCGGCCACATCGCCATCTTACATCAACAGCCCGACCCGGATCGTCGATGAAGCCGGGAAGCCGTTCCGCCGCCGGCTTGAGGCGCCCAGCCCCGACCTGCCGCTCCTCGAGGAGCTGCGCCTCGCCGGAGGGACGGATTACGTCATGTATCCCCTGCCCTTCCTGGACCAGACCCGGACCGCCGTGATTTCCTTCACCACCCAGGACCCGCAGGGTTTCGACCTCACGGTGCTCGACCGGCTTGAACGCGCCACGAGGCTTGTGAGCCCGTATCTGGAGCGGCATGTCCTGCGCCGCATCGCCGTCGACCTGCTCGACACCTATGTCGGCCCTCGCACGGGGCAGCGCATCATCGAGGGCCGGGTGGATCGCGGCGGCGTCGAGATGATCGAGGCGGCGATCTGGTTCGCCGACCTGCGGGGCTTCACCCTACTGTCCGAGCAATCGCCCATCCCGGCGGTGCTCACCCATCTGAACGCCTGGTTCGGCATCATCGGCGAGGTGGTGGAGGCCCATGGCGGCGAGGTGCTCAAGTTCATCGGCGATGCCGTGCTGGCGATTTTCCCGACCTCGGTCGAACGCGACCGCATGGCAGCCTGCCGCAAGGCTCTGGCCGCCGCCCAGGAGTTCTGCCAGCGGACTGAAGCCGAGAACGTCCTGCGCCGCGCCTCCGGCAGCCCTCCTCTGGAGCACGGCCTGGCGCTGCATGTGGGCGAGGTGGCCTATGGCAATGTGGGAGCCTCGCACCGGCTCGACTTCACGGTGATCGGCCCGGCCGTGAACCGGGCCAGCAGGCTCCTGGATCTGGCCAAGCGCCTGGACCGGGCAGTGGTGGTCTCGCACGCCCTCGCGCGCGAGGTGGACCAGCCCCTGGTCGATCTCGGACGCTACCAGCTGCGCGACGTTGAGAAGCCGCAGCGGGTCTTCACCTTGCCATCCCGGACCGATTCATGAGGCCTGAGCGCTTCTGGAGGTCTCGGCCATTCGCCCCTTGCCTCTCCTGCCGGGCAAAGCGCGGGAATTCCGCCCTTAGTTGCAGATGGAACGAGGTTGACACCGGCTCGTCCTGCCACACCTAAGCAACCTATGTTAATTCCACAGAGAGCTGGGTTCTGATGAGGCGAGTGCTGAGCCGCAAAGCGGTGCCCAATGATTCCATTGACAGGGGCCTCATCGCGACGGCTCTCGTGGCTGCGCTGACGGCCTTCCTCATCTGCAGCCAGCTCCCCTGAAGCCAGCTGCGCGCCGGAAGCCGCGCGGCGCGCATCGGTTCTCTCAAACGATGACGCAAAGGTGGATACCCTTTTGCCCTAGCCCTTCCGATGGGACGTTCAGGCCAGAATGCGGTTATCATTCATGAAGTGAGCCGATACTCACAACGTGAGCCCCGATATGCGTTTTTCGACTTTGTTTGTCTTTGCCGCAGCGACCATCATCTCGACGAGTGCTCTCGCCCAAGAGGGGGGATGGGCCTCTACCCCCGAAGGGAAAGCGCGCTGGGACGCGTGCTACAAGGAGACCCGGCTGATCCACAGAACCCGCAACCGGACTCCCCTCGATTATCGAGAGATCATCAAGGAAGCGCGCCGGGACCACATGCGCGTGTGCATGACGAGAGCACAGCCGCCTGCTCCGGTGCGGGTTGCGGTGCCGACCGACAGGTTCCCCGAGACCGCTCTGTCAGGATGGGCCAGCAACAACTAATTGCGGCGACACCCATGAGGCTCTGAGTCGTCTCTCTGGGCCTCGTCGATTTTGCTTCAGGCGTGCCATGAAGACCCCGGCTTCAGATCAGGCAGATTCCACAATGGAAATCGCTGGCAGCGTTCAACGCTTCACGGTCTTTATGTCGAAACATGGAATGATCAGCACCGGGCGAAGATCCTCACCGACGATTTCAATGAAGATTTCGTCGCTGTAGTTCGGCGGCATCGCGGCCCAGCTCTGCAGCAGATTCTGAATCACCTTCAGGGCTTCTGATTGGGCTGCCGCAATATCCGGCAGGTCCACGCCGCTCGGATCCTCATCGGTTCCAAAGTGACTTCTGATATCGATATAATAGCGGGGCAAATTGATCCCCTGACAACTCTGGACCTGAGGGGACGCCCCTCATTATATACATCTATGTTAAACGACAGCGTGCCTCGCTGAAATTCACTCTGAATCGCCCTCCACTCTTTCGAGCGAACCCGCTCTCCGAAGGGATGTGGCCCAACTTTCCGGATTCGGGAGGATCGGATGCCAGCGCTTGATGTTATCAATTGAGAGAAGCGCCTCAGGAGTTTCGATGCTCTTACCTTGGATGAAGCTTGCCACGGACACCACGATGCTGGCCTTCGAAGCACAGACGGTGATCTGGACCCGCCTGTCACGGGCCGCGATGGGTCAGGGATCCCCCGCAGAGAACCTGCTCATGGTGACGGAGAAGATCACGGCCTTCACCGAGGCGGCCGCCGTGCTGGCCGCCGGCGGCTCCGCTCACAAGATCGTCAAGGGATATCGCAGGAAGGTTCGCGCCAACGTGAAGCGCCTCCGGCGGTAGGAATGGCCAAACCCGTCCGGGCAGTGTTGCGCATCGTCAGCGCGGGACCACCGTGTCCGGATTGGACGGGATCTGCTTGACCGTGTCCTTGCTGGCGGCACGGCCGGGTGCGTTTTCCGGATCGGAGTGCGTTTCGCGAAGCGCGAAGAAGACGACGACAACGGCAACGGCCACAAGCGCGAGCGCCGTCCAGCTTCGGGTGTTCATGATGAGCTCTCCTTCAGGATCCTGTCAGAGGGCTGAACTCGCACCCTATCGGCTGGTTCCTGCGGCAATGCACCCGATCCTCGGGAGGTCCGTACGATCCGTTCCCGTTTTGCTGAGGCACGGGAGCATTCCCTCTGACAGCGCTCTGATTTGCGGCCTCAAAGCCTCCTGAAACGGAGAGGTGCGACACTTTGCGCTGCAAAGATGGAAGCATGACGTTACGAAGCGTGGCTTTTATTCTGGAAGTCGGCGCCTCGGCTACTGCTGGGACAAAAATCCAAGTGTATGCAGGGTTTAACGAATATTCTAGGCCGGTGTCGAAATGAATAGCCAAGCTTGTTCGGCAAGCTTTTCATACCGAACTATAAGCTTAACCGAGGCTTCCTACGTAATTTCCACTATTCCCTTTGATGAGCAAATCAGCGTATAGATTTTTTCATTGATGCGGAACAATCATACACACATTCACCAAAGATATACTTTCTAAGACTTTCGTGTCGGTGGGGGCAGACACGGCAAGAGCCGCGAACTAGCTGTTTAAGCTGGGCGCGGCTTTTCTTTTTTGCTGGCGAATAAAGTAGTCGACAGTTTATTCTAGAAGTAGCCGGTCAATACTGTCTCAAGACGCTGCCATTCCGCTTGTGTGCCAGGCAAGCCGAACCTCAACAGGTCCGAGTTATACTGAAACCGCCTGACCCAGATGCCGTGTTCGCCTAGAAGCCGGAACAGTTCAGAGGCCCGTGGGCTCTCCAACAGGCGATAGAGGACCGTGCCTCGCAGGGGTGCTCCCGCAACGGGGCCCAGAAGCGTATCCAGGCGACGGGCATCGGCCGTGCGGGCAGCCCGCGCCGCTTCCAGCCACTCCCCGTCCCGAAGCGCCTTCCGGCTTGTCTCGATGGCAGGTCCCGACACGGCCCAGGGGCCGAGCGCCGACCTTAACCCCGTGGCGATCGGCTCCGGCGAGAGCGCAAAGCCGATCCTCAGCCCTGCCAGGCCATAGGTCTTCCCGAAGGACCGCAGCACAACAGTGTTGAACGGAAGCACGGGCACGAGGCTCTCGGCGTCGTCGAAATCGGCAAAGGCCTCATCCACAACGAGCCAGCCGCCACGTGAGCGAAGATCCTCGGCGAGGCGGAGCAGGGTTTCGCGGTCGAGCAGCCTGCCGTCGGGGTTGTTGGGATTGACCACGACCGCCACATCCGCACTGCCATGCCGGTCCAGCGTCTCCACCTCCTCCACATCATGCCCAGCCTTGCGCCATGAATGGGCATGCTCCGCATAGGTCGGTCCGATAACCGCCACGCGGGAGCGCGGCCGCAGATGGGGCAGAAGGCTGATCAGAACCTGCGTTCCAGGGGCCGCAACCACCATCCCGGGGTCTTTGGCTGCATAGGCTTCGGCGGCGGCGGCTTCGAGATCGCGGTGATCGGCCGTCGAAGGCAGCCGCGCGAACAGGGAGGCTGGCAAGGGGGGCACCGGATAGGCTATGGGGTTGATCCCCGTCGACAGGTCGATCCACGGCTCGGGCGCCCGCGGAAACAGCCGCCGGGCCTCGCCCAGATCGCCCCCGTGCCAGATTCGCGCCTCATTCATCCAGTTCACCCATGGCCCTCTCCAGCAGCCTGCTTGTTTTAAGCCTCGCCCTCGCGGCGGAGGCGGCTGTCGGCTACCCCAACCGCCTTTACACGGCGATCGGCCATCCCGTCACCTGGATCGGGCGGCTGATCAAGGGCCTCGACCGGATCTTGAACCGGGACGCCTGGTCCTTTGAGGAGCGCCGCGCCGCTGGCATCCTGGCCCTGCTGGGTCTCCTCGCCGTCACTGGGCTGGCAGCCTGGGCGCTGACCGCGCTCCTCCAGCCGCTCGGCCTTACCGGCATTCTGCTCCTGGCGATCCTCGCCAGCAGCCTCATCGCCCAGCGCAGCCTGCATGAGCATGTGGCGGCCGTGTCGAAGGGGCTGCGTGAGGATGGAATCGACGGAGGACGCAGGGCCGTCTCGATGATCGTCGGGCGCAACCCGCAGAGTCTGGATGAGGCCGGCGTCTCCCGCGCGGCCATCGAGAGCCTGGCCGAGAACTTCTCCGACGGGATCGTGGCGCCCGCCTTCTGGCTCGGCCTCGGCGGTCTGCCAGGCGCTGCCCTCTACAAGGCCACGAACACCGCCGACAGCATGATCGGGCACCGCACGCCCCGGCACGAGGCCTTCGGCTGGGCGGCGGCGCGGTTCGACGATCTTGTGAACCTGCCCGCCTCGCGCCTGACGGCGCTGCTCATCGTCCTGGCGGCGGTTCTGCACAAAGGAGCCTCTCCGCAAGGCGCATGGCGCGCCGTCCGGCGCGACGCCTCGCATCACCGCTCGCCCAATGCGGGCTGGCCCGAGGCCGCGATGGCGGGAGCGCTGGACCTGCGACTCGCAGGACCGCGCGTCTATGGCGATGTGCGCGTGGAGGACCGCTGGATGGGCGACGGTCGCGCCGAGGCGACTGCGCAGGACGTCGAGCGCGCGCTGGCTCTTTACCGAACGGCCTGCGGATTGCTGTTCGCACTGGCCTCGGGCCTCGCACTGCTGGCCTGGATCATCACGCGCTGATCGCGAAGAGCCTTTCGCAATTGAGATGCGCTTCCAGGTGATCGGCGAAGCGGTCGAGGATGTCGTTAACGAGGGTCTCATAGGCGAGATCGCTTGTCTCGGCTCCCAACAACTTGAGCCACCGCGCCCGCTGGCGGTCGTCTGAGAAGAGGCCATGCACATAGGTGCCGACCACGCGGCCATCCACCGAGACGGCACCATCGGCCTGCCCGTTCGCCAGCTGCGCGAAGGGCTGCCGCGCGGCATCCGCTCCTGACGTCTCGCCGATATGCATCTCGTAGCCGGAGAGCGGCACGCCATCGACAGATGTGCCCGTCACCGCCTCAAGCCGCTTCTTCGGCGTGAGGGTGGTCGCAACGTCGAGAAGCCCCAAGCCCTCGATGGAGCGGCCCGCCTCTCCTTCGATGCCGAAAGGATCGTCGATTCTCTGCCCCAGCATCTGATAGCCGCCGCAGAGGCCGAGCACCTGCCCGCCCCGGCGCACATGCGCCTTGAGGTCGATGTCCCAGCCCTGCCGGCGGATGAAGAGAAGGTCATCGATGGTGGTCTTGGAGCCCGGCAGCAGCACGAGCGCCGCATCGGCCGGGAGAGGCTGGCCGGGCTCGACGAGAACCACCTCGACACCCGGCTCCTCGCGCAGGGGATCGAGGTCGTCGAAATTGGAGATCCAGGGCGTCACCGGCACGGCAATCCTGACCGAGCCCTTGCGCCCCTCGCGCCGCAATCCCAGGCCGTCCTCCGCCGGTAGGCGCGCGGCATCGGCGAAATGCGGCACGAGGCCCAGAGCCGGCCAGCCGGTGCGCTCGGCCACAAACCGCATGCCGCTGTCGAACAGGGCCGGATCGCCGCGAAAGCGGTTGACGATGAAGCCCCGGATCATCGCGGCATCCGCCTCATCCAGCACCGCCTTGGTGCCAACAAGGCTTGCGATCACCCCGCCCCGGTCGATGTCGCCCACCAGCACCACGGGCACGTTCGCCGCGCGGGCGAAGCCCATATTGGCGATGTCGCCGGCGCGCAGGTTCACTTCCGACGCCGAGCCCGCCCCCTCCACGAGCACGAGATCGGCTTCGCCCGAGAGCCGCCCGAAGCTGTCGAGCACGGCCTCGATGAGGCGCGGCTTCCAGGATTGGTATTCCCGCGCCCTCGCCGTGCCGACCACGCGCCCCTGCACCACCACCTGGGAGCCGATCTCGCTCTGGGGCTTCAGCAGCACCGGGTTCATATGCACGCTCGCCGCCACGCCCGCAGCCCTGGCCTGCAGCGCCTGGGCGCGGCCGATCTCGCCACCATCGGCCGTAACGGCAGCGTTGTTGGACATGTTCTGCGGCTTGAAGGGCCGAACCTTCAAACCCTTGCGCGCAAAGACCCGGCACAGGCCCGCCACCAGGATCGACTTGCCCACATTGGAGCCGGTGCCCTGCACCATGAGCGCGCGCATCTAGAACTCCACGCCTTCCTGGGCCTTCACGCCGGCCGAAAAATGATGCTTCACCAGGGTCATCTCGGTCACGAGATCGGCCGCTTCGATCAGCTCCGGCTTGGCATTGCGCCCGGTGACGACGATATGGAGACCGGGCCGGCGCTGCCGCAGGGTTTCCACCACCTCGGCGAGCGGCAGGTACTCGTAACGCAGCGCGATGTTGAGCTCGTCCAGCACCAGGAGGCGGATGTCCTCGCGGGCCATCAGCTCCTTCACCTTCTCCCAGGCGCGCTCGGCCGCCGCCACGTCGCGGGTGCGGTCCTGGGTCTCCCAGGTGAAGCCCTCCCCCATGGTGTGCCACTCCACCTGATCACTGAACCGATCCAGGGCCATGCGCTCCCCGGTCTCCCAGGCGCCCTTGATGAACTGCACCACGCCCACCTGGAAACCGCGCCCGAGCGCGCGGAGCATCAGCCCGAAGGCCGCCGTCGACTTGCCCTTGCCGGGGCCGGTATGGACGATGAGGAGCCCCTTCTCCAAGGTCTTCGAGGCGACCTCCCGGTCCTGCACCTCCTTGCGCTTGATCATCTTGGCGCGGTGGCGCGCCTCTTCGTCGTGGGTCATCCCGGCCTGCTTTCCTGTGGAAGGGCCGCACCATGAACAGGCCGAAGCCCGATTTCAAGGCCGGCCATTGCCGATGCCCAGACTTGAAACATCCCCCCTGGCCAGATAAGCATGAAACCGACGGTGCCCCGGCAACGGGGTGAAAAGGGAATGCGGTGAGACACCGCGGCTGCCCCCGCAACTGTAAGCGGCGAGCCTTCGCTCCACATGCCACTGGGCCTCAAAGCCCGGGAAGGCGGCGAAAAGCATCGACCCGCGAGCCAGGAGACCTGCCGTCAGCCTTTGCTTCTATCGGGTCTGTCGGACGGGGTGTGCCGACGGTGACCGTAGTCGAATGACCTCGTCGTTCGGTTCCGTCCGTGGAAGCTCAACAGACTCGAAGTAGCACGAGTCTCCCGACGGAGAGAACCATGACGATTCTGCCCAAGACCCGCCTTCTTGCCCTGACGCTCGCCGGCCTTGCCGCAGCGACGCCGGCCCTCGCCCACCACCCCATGGGCGGCATGATTCCGGCCACCTTCACCCAGGGCCTGCTCTCGGGTCTCGGCCATCCGGTCATCGGTCTCGATCACCTTGCCGCCCTCGTGGGCGTCGGTCTCGTCGCCTCGCGCTTTGCCCGCGGCCTCACGCTTCCGGCCTTCTGGCTCGTGGCCATGGCCGCTGGTGTCGGCCTGCACCTGATGAGCGCCAGCCTGCCCTACGCGGAAGTTCTCGTGGCGCTCAGCGTCGTGGCCATCGGCCTTGCGGCGACGATGCGCACCGCCCTGCCCTATGGGCTGATCGCGGCTCTCTTCGCCGCCGGCGGCGCCGTGCATGGCTATGCGCTCGGCGAATCCATCATCGGCGCGGAATCCACCCCGCTTGCCGCCTATCTCGTCGGCCTCGTGACGGGTCAGACCGTGCTGACCACGGGCATTGCCCTTGCGGCCCGTTCGCTCGCGAAGGGCTCGCTCGCTGTGCCCGCGCTGCGGCTTGCGGGTGTTGCGGTTGCCGTCACGGGCGTCGCGGCCCTGGCCCTGCCGGCCTTCGCCTGAGCGGATCGGCTAAAACGCGATGACCTCATCCCCCGAGGAGATCTGCCTGCATGTCTGCGTCACCTGCCGTCAGGCGGGTGGCCCGGACGACAAGGCGCTCCGGCCCGGCGCGATCCTTCACCGGGCGCTGACCGAGGCGCTTGAGCATCTCGACGCGCCCAACGTGCGGGTGGAGGCGGTCGAGTGCCTTTCCGTGTGCAAGCGGCCCTGCACCATCGCGGTCTCCGGCCCCGGGCGCTGGACCTACATCTATGGCGACCTGAGCCCCGACACCTCGGTGGAGACCATTCTCGACGGGCTGCGCCGCTACGCGGCGACCGCCGACGGCCTCGTGCCCTGGCGCGAGCGGCCCGAAGCGTTCCGCAAGGGTGTGGTCGCCCGCATTCCTCCGTTCAAGACTGACAACGCGGCCTGAACCAAGCCGCCGAAAGGCAAGCCTTCATGAGCGATCTCTCGAAGATCCCCTGCACGATCATCACCGGATTCCTCGGTGCCGGCAAAACCACGCTGGTGCGGCACCTGCTGGAGAATGCCAACGGGCGCCGCCTCGCGGTTCTCGTGAACGAGTTCGGCGATCTCGGCTTCGACGGCTCGTTCATCGAGGGCTGCGGCATCGAGGGCTGCACGCAGGAAGACATCGTGGAACTGCCCAACGGCTGCCTGTGCTGCACGGTTGCCGACGATTTCGTCCCGGCCCTGAACACCCTGCTCAACCGGCCGAACCCGCCGGAGCACATTCTCATTGAGACCTCTGGTCTCGCGCTGCCGAAGCCGCTGGTACGCGCCTTCAACTGGCCCGACATCCGCTCCCGCGTGACGGTGGACGGCGTGATCGCCGTGGTCGATGGACCCGCCGTCGCATCGGGAGCCTTTGCGGAAGATCCTGACGCGCTTGAAGCCCAGCGTGCTTCGGACACCTCCGTCGATCACGAAAATCCGCTGGAGGAGGTGTTCGAGGATCAGTTGCTCTGCGCCGACCTTGTCATCCTCAACAAGACCGACCAGATGCAGGCCGGCGACAAGAGCAAGGTGCTGGCCGACATCAATGGTCACCTGCCCCGTGCCGTGAAGGTGATCGAAGCCGCTCACGGCAAGGTGGATCCGACCGTGCTGCTCGGCCTCGGCGCCGCGGCGGAAGCGGATCTCGACGCCCGCCCCTCGCATCACGAGACGGCGGACGACCACGACCACGACGATTTCGAGAGCATCGCGATCCCGGTCGATGCCGTTGCGACCCCTGAGGCGCTCGTCGCCCGCGTCGAGCGGGCCGCAGAGGCTGCCGGCGTGCTGCGCATCAAGGGCTTCGCGCCGGTGAACGGAAAGCCCATGCGCCTCGTGGTGCAGGGCGTCGGCCAGCGCGTCGCGCATCACTTCGACCGGCCGTGGAAGGCCGATGAGGCGCGCGACGGACGCATGGTGGTGATCGGCCTCAAAGGTTTCGACGTGAAGACCGTCGAAGCCGCCTTGCGCGCGGGATAGCATGCACCTGCTTCCGGTCACAACGGTATCCCTGGAGGAAGGCCAGGAGGCGATCGACCTCCAGCAGCCTCCCGGGGATATCGTCGTCCTCTCCTTCGCGGACAGTGACCTCGGCGCGCTGGCGGCTGCCCATCGATTGAAGGCGGGCGGACCCTCGCTCCGTCTCGCATCCTTGCGCCGCCTGCGCCATCCTCTCTCGGTCGATCTCTACATCGACAAGACGGCATCAAAGGCGCGCTTCGTGCTGGTACGCTGCCTCGGCGGGCTCGATTACTGGCGCTACGGGCTGGAGCGGCTGTCCGCCGCGTGCCGCTCGCAGGGCGTGAAACTTGCTGTGCTGCCGGGCGACGACCGCCCCGACCCACGGCTTGCAGCTTACGCTACGGTTTCGCAGGAGCTCTGCGACGAGATGGAAGCTTATTTCCAAGCCGGCGGCATCGACAACATGGGCCGCCTGCTTGTGCGCATCGGCGCGGAGATTGGTGAAAGCGATGCAGAGGTGGAACCACCGCGCGCTGCTCCGCGCGCTTTCGCGTGGGCTCCCCCACTCCACCACCCCGACCTCATCCTGAGGAGCCGCGACAGCGGCGTCTCGAAGGAGCCTCCAGTGCACTCTGGATCCTCCTTCGAGACGCAGACTGCGTCTGCTCCTCAGGATGAGGTCGGAGGCGTTCTTCCCTCCCCCTTGTGGGGAGGGATCAAGGGTGGGGGTGGTGGCGCTGAACTGGACCAGCGTAACGCTCACACCCCCACCTCCAGCTCCTCCCCACCGCAAGTTGGGTGTTCCCGACTTGCGGCAGACCAAAGACAAGTCTCGGGCAAGCCCAAGGCTTGTGGGGGAGGAGAGTCTGGCGGAGGCATCGTCGAACCCGAGGCCGCTCTCGCCTGCCTCCCCCGCGAACGCCCACTTGCCTACCTTCTCGTCTATCGCTCGGCCATTCTCTCGGGCGACACGCAGGCCATCGAGGATCTGTCAGCAGCATTGCATGCGCGCGGCATCGGGACTCTCGTGCTCGCCGTGTCGAGCCTGAAAGACCCGGAAGCGGTGGCGGTCGTTCGACGCGCGATCCAGGCGCGCCGTCCCGATATTATCGTCACCACCACCGCCTTCTCGTCCCGTGACGATGAGAGCTTCGTTCTCGACGAGGCCGATTGCCCGATCGTGCAGGCGATCCCGGTGGGCAGCGCGAAAGACGCCTGGGAGGCCTCGCCACGCGGCCTCTCCGCCGCCGACCTCGCCATGCAGATCGCCCTGCCCGAATTCGACGGTCGCATTGCGGCCGGTCCCATCTCGTTCAAAGCCGAGGAGCCCGCCGCTCCCGCGCTCGCCTTCGCCCGCCGGGTACAGGCGCCGGATGCGGCCGGGATCGACGCCGTGGCCGACATGGCCGCTGCCTGGGTGCGCCTCGCCCGCACGCCCCGCGACTTACGGCGGCTGGCGCTGGTTCTCTCCGACTACCCGGCACGCGGCGGACGTGCCGGTTTTGCGGTCGGGCTCGACACGCCGGCCAGTGCCTGCGCGATCATCGATCTGCTGGGCGACGCCGGCTACGCGGCCGAACGGAAGTTCACCGCTGACGCGTTGATGCCGCGTCTCACGGAAGGCGAGGAAATCTTTGAGGTTCCTCTTGCCGCTTACAGCGCATGGCTCGACACGCTGCCGAGCGAACAGCGCGATGCCATCGACGAGCGCTGGGGCACCGCCCGGAATGATCCTGCCTTTTCGCACGGCGCCTTCCGCTTCCGCGCCATCCGTGCCGGCAACGTGCTGGTTGCCCTGCAGCCCGATCGCGGACACGGTCTCGACCGCAAGGGCTTCTACCACGATCCCGAATGCCCCCCGGGCCATGGCTATCTGGCGTTCTATGGCGGCCTGAGGGCTCTGGAGAAAATCCACGCCCTTGTGCATCTCGGCACCCACGGCACCACCGAGTGGCTGCCCGGCAAGGCGGTGGCGCTCTCGCCTCATTGCTGGCCGCGTCTGGCCATCGGCGCGGTGCCGGTGATCTATCCCTTCATCGTCGACGATCCCGGCGAGGCGGCTCCCGCCAAGCGCCGCATCGGCGCTGTCACCCTCGGCCATCTCACGCCGCAGACCGGCGAAGCGGGCTTGCACGGCGAGGCCGCGGCCTTGCGCGAATTGGTGGAGGAATTCTCCTCCGCCCAGGTGCTTCATCCAGGACGCGCCGATCTCGTGGCGAGAGAGATCCTGGAGCGCGCACGAGCAAGCGGACACGCTGCCGCCTGCGGCGTGGAAGAAGGCATGCCAATGGACGAGGCGCTCACCCGCCTTGATGCGCATCTCTGCGATCTCGGCGAGGTGACGATCCGCGATGGGTTGCACGTTTTCGGCAGCGCGCCCGATGGTTTCGAGGTCTGCGCCGCCGGTGAGCGCGAGGGATTGCTGAAGGCTCTCGATGGCCGTTTCGTGATCCCCGGTCCTGCGGGCTCGCCCTCGCGCGGGCAGACGGACGTGCTGCCCACCGGCCGCAACCTCGCAACCCTCGATCCACGTGCCATTCCCACCCGCGCCGCTACCGAACTTGGGCAGCGCGCGGCCGCCGAGGTGGTGCGCCGCCATCTGCAGGAGCAGGGCGACTGGCCGCGTCGCATCGTGATGGATCTCTGGGCCTCGCCGACGCTGCGCTCCGGCGGCGAGGACATCGCCCATGCACTCGCCCTCATGGGTGTGCGCCCGATCTGGGACCATGCCTCCACCCGCGTGACCGGCTTCGAGATCGTGCCGCAGCCACTCCTCGACCGGCCCCGCGCCGATGTGACGATCCGTGTCTCCGGAGCCTTCCGCGACACCTTCCCGGACCAGATCGCCCTGCTCGATCAGGCAGCCCGCGCGGTCGCGGCGCTCAACGAGGACGACGAGTGGAACGAGCTTGCCGCCGCGCGCCGACGCGGCGAGGCGCTCTCCCGCGTGTTCGGCTCTGCGCCCGGCACTTACGGCGCAGGGGTGTCGGCTAAGGCGCTTGATGGAGAATGGTCGAACGCGAACGATCTCGGCCGCCCCTATCTCTCCGGCACATCTCACGCCTTCGGAAGTGGCGGCGCGGCACACACCGACGAGAGCTTCCCGCAGCGTGTAGAACAGGCGGAAGCCTTCGTGCATGTGAGCGACGTGGCCGAGCGCGACATCCTCGACGGCGATGCCACCGCCGATTCCATGGGAGGCTTCGCGGCGGCCGCGCAGGCGCTGGGCGCAACCCCCGCTCTCTACAGCCTCGACACGAGCCGCCCGCAGACACCCAAGGCCCGGACCCTCGTGGAAGACATCGACCGCCTGGTGCGCGGCCGCCTGGCCAACCCGCGCTGGATCGCAGGGCAGCTGCGCCACGGCTGGCGCGGTGCGGCGGAGATCGCGCAAGGGGTCGATGCACTCTTTGCCTTCGCGGCAACCACGAATGCCGTTTCCTCAGCCTCCCTCGATCTCGTCTTCACGGTCATGCTTGCCGATGAGCCCGTCTGGCAGCAGATCGCCGGCGCCAACCCGGCCGCCGCGGAGGCAATCCGCAACCGCTTGGCCGATGCGCGCCGGAGGGGCCTGTGGGAGAGCCGCCTCAATTCCATTGCAGCCCTGTTCGACGATGAGCAGGGGGAGGCTGCCGAATGAGTGCTCAGGCCAACATCCTGCGCCGGGGCTGGTGCCCGGGCGTGCGGCGTCCAATGGCCACCGGCGACGGCCTGCTCGTGCGCCTGCATCCGTTTGCCGGCAGGCTTTCCGTGGATCAGGCACGCTTCATCGCGCAGGCGGCACGCGAGCACGGCAACGGCCATCTCGACATCACCGCCCGCGGCAACCTGCAGATCCGCGGCGTGCGTGAGGATACCTATCCTGCCCTGCTCGCCCTCCTTGAGCGTGAAGAACTCGCCGAGCCCGAGGGCGATGGCCCGAACCGCCTCACGGTGCTGTCCCCCATCGCCGGGTTCGATCCACGCGATCAATGCGATACTCTCACCCTGGCACGTCACATCGAGAATGCGGCGGGCGTCATCGAGGGCCTGCCGGCCAAGTTCTTCGTCACCATCGACGGAGGTGGCGCGATGCCCCTCGATGAACTCGGGTCCGATCTTCATCTGGTGGCTATTGGTCACGACGCCATCGCATTCGGCATTTCCTCGCCCAGCGGCCTGCACTGGATCGGCACATCGTCCCTCTCACGCACACTGGAGGCAGTTCGTACAATTCTTTCAGGCTTCGCGGATTGGAGGTGCAAGGGCGTGAGCGAGGCTCGGCGTCTACGCGATCTTGAGCCCGGTCTCATTCGAGAGCTGGTCGCAAGCGCAAAACTCCATCCGGCCGCAATGCCGGCCCGGCGACCAACGACTCCACGGGCCGGTGTCATATCTCACGACAACGGGCAGGCCGTTCTCCTCGCCCTGCCCTTCGGCCGCTGCCGCGCCGAGCAGTTGATTCAATTAGCCAACTGGAGCGAACGCTTCGGGAGCGGCGACATGCGCCTGTCCTTCACTCGTGGCATTCTGCTGCCAATGATTGCGGACGAGCATATAGCCGCCTTGATCGACGAAGCCGGCCGCGCCGGCTTCATCACCGAGGCGGATGACGTGCGCCTGTCTCTGATCACCTGCCCCGGCCGGCCGGATTGCGGCAGTGCGCTGACATCCGCTCCCGCCGATGCCTTGCGCATTGCGCAATCGTGCGGGGATCTGCTTCGCCAAGGCGTAACGCTGCACGTCTCGGGCTGCCCGAAAGGCTGCGCCCATCCGGGCAAGGCCGATCTCACGCTGATAGGCCGCGACGACGGCGCCTACGACGTCGTGCCGAACGGCTCCACCCGCGACGCCTCATTCCTTCATCTATCCATCGACGAGATCATGCTCCGTTTATCGCCCTTGAACACCCTGGACGACCTGTGCGGCGCCTTCCCGGAGCATCGGCAATGAGCGCGTCCCGCGACTACATCCGCGAGGGTGCGGAAATCTACCGACGCTCCTTTGCGATCATCCGCGCCGAGGCGGACCTGTCGCGCTTCTCCGGCACCGCCGAGCGTGTTGCCGTGCGCATGATCCATGCCTGCGGCATGACGGACCTGCCGGGCGATATAGATCTCTCGCCCGATTTCACTGGGGCCGCCGAAGCCGCCCTGAAGCGCGGCGCGCCGATCCTGTGCGACGCCAAGATGGTGGCGAACGGCATCACCCGCGCGCGGCTGCCGGCAAACAACGAGGTGATCTGCACGCTGGACGATCCGCGCGTCCCGGCGCTCGCAGCGGAACTCGGCAACACCCGCTCGGCCGCCGCCATGGAGCTGTGGCGCGAGCGTCTCGAAGGCGCCCTCGTGGTGTTCGGCAATGCGCCCACCGCGCTGTTTCACCTGCTCGAGATGCTCGATGCCGGCGCACTGAGACCCGCCGCCGTGATCGGCATTCCGGTCGGGTTCATCGGGGCGGCGGAGTCCAAGGAGGCGCTCGCCCGCGATGGACGCGTGCCGTACCTCGTGGTGCGCGGACGGCGCGGCGGCAGCGCCATGGCGGCGGCGGCAGTCAATGCCCTCGCGAACCCGGTGGAATGAGGCGGCTATGGCGAACGACACCATCCGCTTCTTCGGCTTAGGCCTAGGCCCCGGCAATCCGGACTACATGACCGTGCGCGCCCGTAAGGTGCTTGAGAGCGCCGACAGGCTGGTGCATTTCTGCAAGCGCGGACGGCGCGGCAACGCGCGAACCATTGCGGATGCGATCGTCCGTCAGAACCCTGAGCGGGAGATCGCCCTCGTCTACCCGGTGACCACGGAGATCCCGGCCGATCATCCGGATTATGCGGCGGCGCTCAACCCGTTCTACGAGGAAGCGGCAGCGCGGCTCGTGGCCGAGATCGAGGCTGGACGAACGGTCGCCGTGCTATGCGAAGGTGACCCCTTCTTCTACGGCTCATTCATGCATCTCTGGTGGCGCCTCAAGGACAAGGTCCCGACGGAAGTCGTGCCCGCCGTCTCCGGCATGTCGGGCGCCTGGACCCGCGCCGGTGCGCCGATCACCTGGGGTGACGACGTGCTCACAGTGGTGCCGGGAACGCTGCCCGAGACGGAGCTGACGCGGCGTCTTGCCGGCACCGATGCCGCCGTGGTGATGAAGCTGGGTCGCAACCTGCCGAAGGTGCGTATAGCGCTCGCCAACGCAGGTCTTCTGGAGCGTGCGATCTACGTGGAACGGGCCACGATGGCGGAGGAAAAGATCGTCCCCCTGCCCGAGCTGCCCGAAGATTTCGACGCACCCTACTTCTCGCTCATCATCGTGCCGGGGCAAGGGAGACGCGTATGACGGGCCTGCTCACCGTCGTCGGCCTCGGTCCGGGCGATCCGCGCTATCTCACGCCCGCCGCATCTGAGGCCCTCGCCTCCGCCACCGATCTTGTCGGCTACGGGCCTTACGTGGATCGTGTGCCGGAACGGCTCGGCCAGCAGCGGCACGCTTCGGACAATCGCGTCGAACTCGACCGGGCGCGCTTCGCTCTCGACCTCGCGGCGAAAGGTGCCCGCGTGGCCGTGGTCTCCGGCGGGGATCCCGGCGTGTTTGCCATGGCGGCGGCCGTGTTCGAGGCTGTCGACGGAGGCGATCCCGCGTGGCGCAGCCTCGACATCCGCGTGGAGCCCGGCATCACGGCCATGCTCGCGGCCGCCGCCCGCGTGGGCGCGCCGCTCGGCGGCGACTTCTGCGCCATGTCGCTGTCGGACAACTTGAAGCCCTGGGAGGTGGTTGAGGCGCGGCTTCGCGCGGCACTCGGCGCAGATTTGGTCATCGCGCTCTACAACCCGATCTCCTCGGCCCGCCCCTGGCAGCTCGGCGCGGCATTCAAGATCGTGTGGGAGACGCGCGGGCCCGGCACGCCGATCATCCTCGCACGGGCTGTCATGCGACCGGACGAGCGGATCAGGATTGTGCCGCTGTCCGAGGTGGAGGCGTCCATGGCCGACATGTCCACCATCGTGATCATCGGCGCCAGCACCACCAAGCTCATAGAGCGACCCGAGGGCGATACGCCCTATGTCTACACGCCGCGCTTCTACGGGGTGCGACCGTGACGGCGCTCCAGCCATTCCAGGGCGGCATCCGCGCTCGCGACCTCCTCAATGCCGCGAGGCTTCTCCGGCCGCGCCACGACGATGACGGGCAGCCCCAACGCGCGAGCCGCCGCGATCTTCGGATAGGTGGCAGCCCCGCCGGAATTCTTCGTCACCACCACGTCGACGCGTTCGCGCTCCATCAGCGCCCGTTCGGCCGCTTCGGTGAAGGGCGCGCGGTCTTGGATCGCGATGAGGTTCGGCACCGGCAGCGCATCGCCGATGGGCTCGATGGTACGCACCAGATAGGTGTGCTGCCGTGCGGCCGCGAAGGGTGGGAGTTCGAGGCGGCCTACGGTGAGAAAGACCCGGCGGGGTTCATCGCCCAGCGCCCGCACAGCGTCCTCCATCGAGCTGATTTCGATCCATCGGTCACCCGGTTGCGCAGCCCAGGGCGGGCGGCGCAGGGCGAGCAAGGAAACCTGCACTTGCGTGCAGGCCTCCGCCGCGTTGTGCGACATCACGGCCGCGAAGGGATGGGTCGCGTCGACCACCGCCTCGATCCGCTCCTGCGCCAGGAAGCGGGCAAGCCCCTCCGCACCGCCGAAGCCGCCGACGCGGGTGGGGACCGGCAGGGGCCGCGGGTCGCTGGTGCGCCCGGCCATGGACAGAAGCGGGCTGAACTCGGTTCGGCCGGCGAGACACCTCGCGAGTGCGGAAGCCTCCGTCGTGCCGCCCAGAATGAGAATGCGCATGCGCCCCTTTTCCCTGAATTCTGAGACGGAGTCGAGCATGACGAAGGCTCCCTGGCTCACCATCATCGGCATCGGCGAGGACGGTCGCGCGGGGCTCTCGCCTGCTGCCCTGTCCGCCCTCGACCGCGCGACTTTCGTGATCGGCGGCGCGCGCCACCTCGACCTTGCGGCGCCTTTGTCAGCGCAAACGCAGGCCTGGCCTTCCCCCTTTGCCGACGGCTACTCGATCGTGCTCGCCCGCCGAGGCCAGCCGACCTGCGCTTTGGCGACGGGCGATCCGTTTCATTACGGCGTCGGGGCCGAACTCGCACGCTTGATCCCGGCAGACGAGATCATCTGCCATCCGCAGCCCTCCGCCTTCAGCCTCGCGGCTGCGCGCCTGGGATGGTCGCTGCCGGATTGCGAGTGCGTGAGCCTGCATGGCCGGGCACTGGAGCGGATCATTCCCTCGCTACAACCGGGCGCTCGCATTCTCGCCCTGTCGTGGGACGGCTCGACGCCGGGCAGGCTCGCGGAGCTTGTGAGCGCGCGCGGCATGGGTGCCTCGACCATCTCGGTGCTGGAAGCCATGGGAGGCCCGCGCCAGCGCATCCGCCATGCGACTGCAGACAAGTTCGACATCGCCGAGATCGATTCGCTCAACACCGTCGCCATCGAGATTGCGGCATCGCGGGATGCCCGTGTCGTTCCCCTCACATCCGGTCTTCCCGACACTTGGTTCGAGAACGACGGCCAGCTCACCAAGACGGAGATCCGCGCCCTGACCCTGGCGGCGCTTGCGCCGAAGGCCGGTGAGCTGTTGTGGGATATTGGCCTGGGCGCGGGTTCGGTGGGCATCGAGTGGTGCCTGCGCCACCCGCGCAACCGCTGCATCGGCATCGAGGAGCGGCCGGAGCGCGCCGAGCGGGCGCAGCGCAATGCGCAGGAACTCGGCGCAACGGCCCTCGATATCCGCATCGGGCAAGCCCCCGAGGTCCTGGCCGATCTGCCGGCGCCGGATGCGGTCTTCATCGGCGGCGGCGCGTCGGAGCCCGGCGGGTTCGAGACCGCGTGGGCGGCGCTCAAGCCCGGCGGGCGCCTCGTCGTCAACGCGGTGACGCTGGAGACCGAGACGCTGCTCGGCACGCTCTATGCGCGGCATGGCGGCACCATGCGGCGCTTGGCGCTCTCGCGTCTGGAGGCCGTCGGCGGCATGCACGGCTGGCGGGCGGCGATGCCCGTTACGCAATGGGTGGTGACGAAGCCATGATCGTGGCCGGTGTGGGATTCAGGCGCAGTGTCGAAGCCGACGAGATCGTGGCGCTGGTCGGGCAGGCGCTGGAGCGTGCAGAGCTCGCACGCAATGCCTTGAGCAAACTTGCCACCATCGAGGTGCTCTCTACCCTGCCCGCTTTCACGGAGGCCGCCTGTCGGCTCGGTGCGGTAGCAACCCCTGTTGCGCAAGATGCTCTCGTGGCAACAGCACAGCATGTGCCCACGCAATCAACGCGCTCCATCGCGGCGCATGGGGTCGGATCGGTTGCCGAAGCCGCAGCGCTCGCTGCTGCGGGGCCGCACCCGAAACTTATTCTGGAGCGCATTGCATCAGCCTCCGCCACCTGCGCCCTCGCGCGATCGGAGACCGGCTCATGACCGTTCATTTCATCGGAGCAGGCCCCGGCGCCCCTGATCTCATCACGGTGCGCGGGCGCGCGCTTATCGAACGCTGCCCCGTCTGCCTCTATGCCGGCTCCATCGTGCCGCCGGAGATTCTTGCCTGGTGCCCGCCTGGTGCGCGGCTCGTGGACACGGCCCCTCTCGACCTCGATGCCATCACGGCCGAATACGTGCAGGCGCAAGAGCGCGGCGAGGACGTGGCGCGGCTTCATTCCGGCGACTTATCGATCTGGAGCGCCATGGGCGAGCAGCTGCGGCGGCTCGATGCGCTTGGCATTCCTTACACGATCACGCCCGGAGTGCCTGCTTTCGCGGCAGCCGCGGCAGCGCTCGGACGCGAGCTGACCGTGCCGGAGGTCGGGCAGTCGGTGGTGCTCACGCGAACCTCGGGCCGGGCGTCGGCCATGCCTGAGACGGAGCGGCTTTCGACCTTTGCGCAGACCAAGGCGACGCTCGCCATTCACCTGTCGATCCATGTCATCGAGCAGGTGGTCAAGGACCTTGTGCCGGCATACGGCGCCGATTGTCCCGCGGCCGTCGTCTGGCGCGCCTCCTGGCCGGATGAGCAGGTGATCAAGGGAACGCTGTCCACGATTGCCGCCATGGTGCGCGCCGAGAAGCTGGAACGCACGGCGCTGATCCTGGTGGGGCGCACCCTGGAGGCAAAGGAATTTCGCGAGAGCGCGCTTTATTCGACCGACTACGACCGGCGCTTCCGCCCCAGCGCCCGCGAGGACAGCCGATGAGACACGCGGCGTCAGGCCACGGGATGGAACGGCACGCGGCCCACGAGTTCGCCGTTGCGGTCGAACACGATGATCTCAAGGGCGATGGCTGTGCCCCGCAGGGCCTTGGCGGCCGTCTGCCACGCATGCTGCGCCACCACGTCGGCCAGCGGAAGACCAAGACCTTTGGCCGTTTCCATCACTTCGAGAGCCGTGTTGGCATGGCGCGCCTGCTCCGCGATGGCGGGTTCGGCACCGGCTTCGAGCAACCGCTCGGACAGCCATGCGAGATCGACCGAACCGGAGCGCGAATGCAGGTCGAGCAGGCCCTGACCGAGCTTGGTCATCTTGGCGAAGCCGCCCGCGATGGTAACCTTCGGCACCGGGTTGCGGCGCAGGTATTTCAGCATGCCGCCGGCGAAATCGCCCATGTCGATGAGCGCATGATCCGGCAGGCTGTAGAGCGCCTGAACGGCCTTTTCAGAGGTCGAGCCAGTGGCGCCCGCCACATGGTCGAGGCCGCCGGCGCGGGCAACGTCGATGCCGCGGTAGATGCTGTGGATCCAGGCAGCGCAGGAATAGGGGACCACCACCCCCGTGGTGCCGAGGATCGACAGGCCGCCCAGGATGCCCAGGCGCGGGTTGAGGGTCTTCTGCGCGATGGCCTCACCGCCCGGGATGGAAATCTCGACCTCGACGTCCGCAGGCCCATTGACGCTGCGCGCCGCCTCCTCCAGGTTGTCGCGGATCATCTGGCGCGGCACCGGATTGATCGCGGGCTCGCCCGGCGGCAGGGGCAGGCCGGCGCGGGTGACGGTGCCGACGCCCTCGCCCGCCCGGAAGGTCACGCCGGAGCCCGGCGCACCCGCCCGAACGGTTGCGATCACCAGCGCGCCATGGGTCACGTCCGGGTCGTCGCCCGCATCCTTGACGATGCAAGCCCGCATTCCGCCTTCGATCGTTTCCGTGAGCGCGAGGGAAAAGGCCGGTCTCGCGCCGCCCGGCAGCACGATCTCGACAGGATCGGGACAATCGCCCGTCTGCCATCCCAGATAGGCCGCCTTGGCTGCCGCCGTGGCGCAGGCGCCTGTGGTCCAGCCACGGCGCAATGGTCCGGCGGGTTTACTCTCATCCATAAGCCCTCTTACAACGTCCCCATGAATTCCAACAGCCATCTCGGCACGACCGATCCAGCCGGGAGACCCGCATGACCCCCCTCTCCCGCCTCACGCCGCCCTTCGCGCCCGGCACGGTCTGGCTCGTCGGCGCAGGCCCGGGCGATCCCGGCCTGCTCACGATCCATGCCCTGAACGCCCTCGCGAAGGCGGATGTCATCGTCTACGACGCCCTCGTCGACCCGGCCGTCCTGTCCTTCGCCCGCGAGGGTGCCGCTCTGGAATTCGCCGGCAAGCGCGGCGGCAAGCCATCGGCGGTGCAGCGCGACATCTGCGAACGGCTGATCCAGCTCGCCCGCGAGGGCAAGCGGGTGCTGCGGCTCAAAGGCGGCGATCCCTTCATATTCGGGCGCGGCGGCGAGGAGGCCCTGGCTCTGTCCGAGGCCGGCATTCACTTCCGCATCATTCCGGGCGTGTCGAGCGGGCTCGCCTCGCTCGCCGTCCACGGCGTGCCGGCGACCATGCGCAAGACGAACCACGCGGTGATCCTGGCCACCGGCCACCCTGCCCCGGATGCGGAGATCGAATGGGCGTCGCTTGCCCGCACGGGCGCGCCCATCGTGCTCTACATGGCGGTGTCGAGTCTCCCCTCCATCGTGCAGGGCCTCATGGAAGGTGGACTTGCAGGCGAGACGCCGGCGCTGGTGGTCCATGGCGCAACGACCGCCAAGGAGAGCCTCGTGGAGGGAACGCTCGCGACCCTGCCGAAGCTCGCCGAAGACGGTCTCATCCGCTCGCCCGCCATCGTGGCCATCGGGGCCATTGCGGCCTTCCGGTCGGCCATCGCCAATCACCTTCTCGAATTCGGCAGCGAGGCTGCCCAGTGAGTCTCGGCCTCGGCCTGCTGATCGCCGCGCCCCGCTCGGGTTCGGGCAAGACGACCATCGTGCTCGGGCTTCAGCGGGCGCTTGCCCGTCGGGGCCTCAACGTGCGCGGCGTGAAATGCGGCCCCGACTATATCGACCCGGCGTTCCACGCGGCCGCCACCGGCGCTCCGAGTTTCAATCTCGACAGCTTCGCCATGGGTCCCTCCCTACTCGGATCGATCGCATCGCAGGCTGCGGGCAATGCCGATCTCGTCATTGCCGAAGGCTCGATGGGCCTCTTCGACGGCATCCGTCAGGAGATCGGCTGCACAGGTGCGAGCGCCGACATCGCTGCCGTGCTCGGCTGGCCGGTGATCCTGGTTGTGGACGTATCGGGGCACGCACAATCGGCCGCCGCCGTCGCGCTCGGCTGCGCCCGCTTCGATCCGCGGATCGAGGTGGCGGGGGTGGTGCTGAACAAGGTCGCGAGCGAACGGCACCGCAGGCTGGTGGAGGACGGGATGGCCCGAATCGGCCTTCCCGTCCTCGGCGCGCTCATGCGCAACGCGGACCTCGCCCTGCCGGAGCGCCATCTCGGTCTCGTCCAAGCGGGCGAGACCGAGGAACTCGATGCGCGGCTGGAGTGCCTTGCGGATGCAGTGGAAGGCGCCGTCGACATCGACCGGCTCGCAGCCCTCGCCCGCCCGACGCAGATCCACAGCCCTGATGACGTGCTGCCCCTGCACCCGCCGGGCCAGCGCATTGCGCTGGCCTCCGATCAGGCCTTCTCCTTCGTCTATCCGCATGTGATCGCCGGCTGGCGCAAGGCGGGAGCCGAGATCGTGACCTTCTCGCCGCTTGCCGATCAGCCCCCGCCGTCCGACTGCGATGTCTGCTGGCTGCCCGGAGGCTATCCGGAGCTTCATGCGGGACGCATTGCCGGCGCAGGTCGTTTTCTCGGTGCCCTGCGGCGCTTTGCAGAGAGCCGGCCGGTTCATGGGGAGTGCGGCGGCTACATGGTCTTAGGGGAGCTGCTCGAAGACGGTGACGGCCACACACATCGGATGGCCGGCCTCCTGCCCGTCGAGACGAGCTATGCCAAGCGCAAGATGCATCTCGGCTACCGGGTTGCAGCCCTGCTCCACGATGGCGTGCTGGGCCGGACCGGCGAGCGTCTCGTCGGCCATGAGTTCCACTATGCTTCCGTCACCCAATGCGACAGGTCAGCGGAAGCGGCATTCGCCAGGATCACGGATGCAGAGGGCCAGGATCTCGGCACCGCCGGCCATCGCAGCGGTCTGGTGACGGGCAGCTTCTTCCACACCATCGCCACTCGCTGACGGTGTGATCGCTCACGCACTCACGCCGCGGCAGGCGCGCTGGATTTCACCGACGAGACGGCCGGGCTGCACAGGCTTCTGAAGCACGACGATATCGGGATGGCGCTCGCCTACCCCTGCGGGCAACCCGGCGCTTCCCGTATAGACCACGACACCCACCTTCCGGGCACGCAGGGATTCCAGCACGGGCGTGATGTCGCCATCGCCCAGATTGACGTCGAGCACCGCTGCATCGATGGCCTGATCAGCCTTGACGGCCTGCCTCGCCTCACGCAGCGACCCCACAGGACCGATCACCTCCCCCTCGGCCCGCTCGATCAGGTCGCTGATGTCGGTTGCAATGGCAGGATCGTCTTCGACCACGATAACACGCAAGCCATTCAACATCCCGGCCTCCTCGGTTGCAGGACAAGGGCTTCAGATCGAGTCAATTCGCCATGCCGGCGGCTGTTCCGGCCATGGGACGAGAGGCAGTCATGTGCCCGAGGACGGTATGGGGAACAGAGCTTCGCGAACGCACGTTTCGAAAGGTTAGCGTTTTCACACCATGTCATGAGTCCGGCCTGTGAGCAGTAGCCCATCACCCTCCAGAGGAGCCGAACTCCTCCCCTTGTCGCACCGATCCGAGGAGTTGGCGTACCGGCTCCGGCAGCAGGAGGTTCTGGCAGGTTTCGGTCTCTTCGCCTTGCAGGCGACGGATCTCGATGCCCTCCTGCAGGAGGCCTGCAGGATCAGCGCCAACGGCCTCGGAAGCGAGCTGTCGAAAGTGCTCGAGTACCGCCCGGACGAGGACAAGCTGCTCTTGCGGGCCGGCATCGGCTGGCGGCCCGGCGTGGTCGGGCACGCCCGTGCGTCAGCCGATCTGGGATCTGCGGCAGGTTATGTTTTCCGAACCGGCGAGGCCGTGCTCTCAAGTCATCTCGGAGCGCCCGCCGCCGAGGGTGAGGACCGGTTCCGGGCTTCTCAGGTCATGGTCGACCATGGCGTCCGCCGTGCGATCAACGTGCCGATCCGCGGACGCGATTGGTCCTTCGGTGTCCTCGAGGTCGACAGCCCTCAGGAGCACAAGTTCACCCAGGCCGACATCGCCTTTCTGCAGGGCGTCGCCAACATCCTGGGTGTCGCCATGGAGCGCGTCAGGGTCGAGCAGGCGGTGCAGGAGAGCGAGGAGAGTTTCCGCACCTTGGCCAATTCCATCCCCCAGCTCGCCTGGATGGCCGACGCTTCCGGCTCGATCTACTGGTACAACCAGCGCGTCTTCGATTACTCCGGTCTAAGCCTCGAAGAAATCAAGGGATGGGGCTGGCGCTCTCTGCATCATCCCGACCACGTGGAACGGGTGGTGGAGCGCATCCGTCGCTCCTTCGAGACGGGCGAGCCGTGGGAGGATACCTTTCCGCTCCGCGGCCAGGATGGCGCCTACCGCTGGTTTCTCTCCCGCGCCCTGCCGATCCGCGACAGCGCTGGCCGGATCCTGCGCTGGTTCGGCACCAACACCGACATAACTGAGCAGCGCGAGGCCGAGGAACGGAACCAGCTGATGACCCAGGAGGTCAGCCATCGGGTCAAGAATTCCCTGGCGCTGGTGGCGAGCCTGCTCGGGCTTCAATCCCGCTCGACCACCAACCCCGAGGCCCGGCGGGCCCTGGAGGATGCCTATGCGCGGGTCCAGACCATCGCGCAGATCCACGACCGGCTTTGGCGACAATACGACGCGCAGAGCGTCGACCTTTGCGGTTTCCTCAACGATCTCTGTCACAAGCTCCAGGAAACAGCCATGGAGCACCGGCTCGAGTTCAATGGACATTCGGTCATGATCACGACCGATCGGGCAATCTCCTTGGGATTGCTGCTCAACGAGATCGTCACCAACGCGTTCAAGTATGCTTATCCCGAGGGCGGCGGCGGCCCTGTCGAGGTGCGGCTCTCGGCGAGCGGCGGGGAGCTTCGGCTGGAGGTGGCGGACCAGGGCGTGGGCCTCCCGGACGGGTTCGAATTCTCCAAGCATCGCCAGAGCCTCGGATCACGGCTCATCGTGAACATCGCCCGTCAGTTGCAGGCTCAGGTGGAACCTGGCGCGAACTCTCCTTCCGGCGCACGGTTCGTGGTGACCATGCCGATCCAGCAGAGCTGACCGGCCATCCGATCGATGAACCTCCTGATGGGGTGGGAGTTGAACAGAACCCAACAAGGAGACGATCTCATGCGCATCAAATTCATCCTGCCCCTGGCTGCCCTCCTGGCCCTGTCCGCCTGCGGTGACGACGGGCCGGACGAGACCGGAAGCGCAGGCACCGACAACCAGCCCGCCCAAACGACGCCTGCCAATCCTAACGCTCCCAGCCGCCCCGCCGGACCGCCTGCACAGTAAGCTTAACGATCGTCCGAGCTATGCAACATTCTCAAGGCGGCGCCGGCGAGCGTGCGCCTCGGGGCTTATCCCATGTTAATGCGTCTGCTGGGGATCTGCGGTCTCCTGATGCCTGTCATGTCGGGAACGGGGACGGCATCATGCCGCGGGCGGGGGCTGAAGGGACGAAACGTCATCCTTTTGCCGCAGCCTTCCTTCCTGATCTGGTCAAAGTGTGGAAGAGCGCGCGCTGACATTCGAGCTTGGCAGCCCTCTCCGCTCGCGTCGAAGATGGTGGAGGCGCCCATGAAAGAGGCATTCCATATCGGACAGCTTGTCCGGATCAGCAGACCAGTCTCGGGCTATGCGGATCACCGCACCTACTGCATCGTTTGCCTCGTGTCGAAGGCAGATGGATACGCCGTTTACCGGGTCAAGAACATGGTCGGGGCCGAGCGCCTCGTAAGAGCCGATGAGATCGAGCCGGCAGCCCTCACGGCTGTCCTGTAAACAGATCACCTGAACATCTTCGAACGCCAGTGGACCCGCCGGACACAATATCCGGCGGCGTATTAGCCCATGGTAGCGGGTGATGGCACCTTGCCCTCCCTGGGTGGGCACGACAGAATACTTCCCCAACGACGCCTTAAACGGGCAGCCGGCCAAAAGACCGGCAGGTGCATGAGCCGGTACGGCCTTGCATCAAGAGGGAACGTAGCCATACCGCGCCAGAAGACGCGCGGGTGCCAGGGAGGTTGACGTCTTTGACGACGGCAGCAGATGCGCGCGCGGATACATTTCCAAAGCTGCTCGTGCGCAACGCGCGCACGCGCCCGAACCGCACCGCGTTTCGGCACAAGGACCTTGGAATCTGGCAATCGTGGACATGGGGCGAGGTGCACGAGATCGTGCGCGCCTATGCCAGCGGGTTGCAGTCGCTTGGATTGAAGCGTGGCGGCAAGATCGCCATCGTTGGCTACAACCGGCCCTATCTCTACTGGAGCATCGCCGCGGCCCAATGGATCGGCGCGATCCCGATTCCGGTCTATGCGGATTCCGTCGCGGACGAGATGGCCTATGTGCTGGCCCATGCGGAGGTGACGCACGCGGCCGTGCAGGACCAGGAGCAAGTCGACAAGCTTCTCTCGGTATCCGAGCAATTGCCCCAGCTTCAGCATGTGCTCTATGACGAGCAGAAGGGCTTGAGGGATTACGATCACAGCCGCCTTCACTCCATCGAATCCGTCGTCGAGGAAGGCCGTGCACGGCTGGCGGATGCTCAGGAGGCGGAGGCCATCGAGCGCGCGCTCCAGGACGGCAAGGGCGCGGACCTCGCGATCATCCTCTACACCTCCGGCACCACGGGCCGCCCCAAGGGCGTGATGCTCACCTCGGATGCGGTGATCGCAGCAGCCGAGATCGGCTGCGATTTCGACAAGCTCGACGAGAGCGACGAGATCATGGCCTACCTGCCGATCGCCTGGGTCGGCGACCACATCTTCTCCTATGCGCAGGCTTTTCTCGCCGGGCTCTGTGTGAACTGTCCCGAGAGCCCGGAGACGGTGGCGGATGACCGCCGCGAGATTGGCGCCACCTACGTCTTCGCGCCGCCGCGCATCTTCGAGAGCATGCTGACGCTGACCATGGTGCGCATCGAGGATGCCAGCGCCCTCAAGCGGCGCATGTTCCACTACTTCATCAACCACGCCAACAGGGTCGGCGAGAGAATCCTGAACCGGGAGCCGGGCGTTGGCGCCTGGGACCGCTTCCTTTGGAAACTCGGCAACGTGCTCGTCTACGCGCCGTTGCGCAACCGCTTCGGCATGACGCGCGTGAAGGTGGGCTATACGGCAGGCGAAGCCATCGGCCCCGAGATCTTCCGCTTCTACCGCTCCATCGGCGTGAACCTGAAGCAGCTCTACGGGCAGACGGAAGCAAGCGTCTACATCACCATGCAGCCCGACGGCGAGATCCGCGCCGATACGGTCGGCCGCCCTGCTCCGCAGGTGGAGATCCGCATCGCCGATAACGGCGAGGTGCTCTATCGCTCGCCCGGCGTCTTCGTCGGTTATTACAAGGATGACGAGAAGACCGCCGAGACGAAAACGGCAGACGGCTTCGTGCATTCGGGCGATGCCGGCTTCTTCGACCAGAACGGCCATCTCAAGATCATCGACCGCGCCAAGGACGTGGGCAAAATGCGGGACGGCGCCCTCTTCCCGCCGAAATACGTCGAGAACAAGCTGAAGTTCTATCCCAACATCAAGGAAGCGGTCTGCTTCGGCGACGGGCGCGACTACGTGGCGGCCTTCATCAATATCGACCTTGTGGCGGTGAGCAACTGGGCCGAGCGGAACGGCGTCACCTATGCCTCCTATCAGGAACTCGCCGGTCATCCCCGCGTCTACGACATGATCGAGAAGCACGTGGACGAGGTGAACCGTTCGCTCGCCTCCGAGCCGCGCATGGGCGGTGCGCAGATCAAGCGGTTCCTGATCCTGCACAAGGAGCTCGACGCCGACGACGGCGAGCTCACGCGCACCCAGAAGGTGCGCCGCGGCTTCATCGCCGACCGCTACGCCCCTCTCATCCAGGCGCTCTATGACGGCTCCGCCGAGGCGGACATCTCCACGGAGGTCACCTTCGAGGATGGTCGCAAGGGCGTGATCTCCGCGCGGGTCAAGATCAAGGACATGACGCTCTATCCGGCCGAGAACGGGCATGTACTGGAGGCCGCGGAATGAGGATTATTGTCTTGCACGCGTCGCACTGCCAAGCCCTCTCCCCCCTTGTGGGGGAGAGTTGGAGAGGGGGGTGTGAGCACCAAGCTGGTTCCAGTCCTGCGCTGCACCCCCCTCCCTACCCTCCCCCACAAGGGGGGAGGGATTCTGGAGCCGCCCCATGAGAGCGCCCGACAATCCGGTCTTCGCCAAAGGCGACGTGCTGCTTGCGGTCGAGAACGTCTCGCTTGGCTTCGGCGGCGTGAAGGCGCTCGCCGATGTATCCTTCGACATTCGCAAGGGCGAGATCCGCGCCATCATCGGGCCGAACGGCGCCGGCAAGACCTCGATGCTCAACTGCATCAACGGCTTCTACTACCCGACGGAAGGGCGCATCACCTTCAAGGGCGTGAAACGCCCCAAGATGCGCCCTCACGAGGCGGCGCGCGGCGGCATTGCCCGCACGTTCCAGAACGTGGCCCTCTTCAAGAGCATGTCGACGCTCGACAACATCATGGCCGGCCGCTCCATAAAGATGCAGTCGAACTTCTTCTGGCAGCTCTTCCGCCATGGCCCGGCCATGAAGGAAGAGGTCGCGCACCGCCGCTTCGTGGAAGAGATCATCGATTTTCTGGAGATCCAGCACATCCGCAAGACCCCCGTAGGCCGCCTTCCTTATGGCCTGCAGAAGCGGGTCGAGCTCGGACGGGCGCTTGCCATGGAGCCGGAGCTTCTTCTGCTCGACGAGCCCATGGCGGGCATGAACCTTGAGGAGAAGGAGGACATGTCGCGCTTCATTCTCGAGGTGAACCAGCAATACGGCACCACCATCGCGCTGATCGAGCATGACATGGGCGTGGTGATGGACCTCTCCGACCGGGTCGTGGTGCTGGAATATGGGCGCAAGATCGCCGACGGGACGCCGCAGGAGGTCAAGAGCGACAAGCGCGTGATCGATGCCTATCTCGGCGTGGCGCATTGAGGACGGGCGATGGACATTCTCTATAAGGTTTTCATCGAGCCCTTCGTGTTCATGGGCGAAGCGCCGGATCTCCTGATCCAGACCCTCTGGGAAGGGCTCGTCTCCGGCGTGCTCTATGCGCTGATCGCGCTCGGCTTCGTGCTCATCTTCAAGGCCTCGGGCGTCTTCAACTTTGCGCAAGGCATCATGGTCGTGTTCGCGGCCCTGACCCTGGTGGGTCTCTATGAGAAGGGTGTACCGGCCTTCCTGGCGCTCATCCTCGCGGTGCTCGTCATGCTCGTTCTCGCCGTCGTGGTGGAGCGGGTGGTGCTGCGCCCGCTCGTCAACCAGCCCGACATCATCCTATTCATGGCGACCTTCGGGCTCACCTACTTTCTCATCGGCTTTGGCGAGCTCATCTTCGGCGGCAATCCGAAGGAAATGATCACCGACGCGCTGTTCCTGCCCCAGGGCACGACGGAGCTGGACATGCTGGGGGGGATGGTGCGCTTCCAGCATCTCGACATCGCCGCCGCCGTCATCGCGTCGATCATGATCGGCCTGCTAGCGGTGTTCTTCTCCAAGACCCGCATCGGCCGCGCCTTGCGCGCGGTGGCCGACAGCCACAAGGCCGCGCTCTCGGTCGGTATCTCGCTCAACCAGATCTGGGTCATCGTGTGGTTTGCCGCCGGCATCGTGGCGCTGGTCGCGGGCATCATGTGGGGCGCGCGCTCCGGCGTATCGTTCTCGCTCCAGATCATCGCGTTGAAGGCGCTGCCCGTTCTCATCCTCGGCGGCTTCACGTCCATTCCCGGCGCCATCATCGGCGGCCTCATCATCGGCGTGGGCGAGAAGATCGGTGAGTTCTACTGGGGACCGCTCGTGGGCGGCGGCATCGAGACGTGGCTTGCCTACGTGATCGCCCTGCTCTTCCTGCTCTACAGGCCGCAGGGTCTGTTCGGCGAAAAGATCATCGAACGGATTTGAGAAGGATTGTTCAGTGCTCTACCGTGAGGCCGGCCAGTTCAAGACCAACTACGTGGCGGACAGCGCGATCTTCCCCCTGCGCCAGGACCGGATCGGGCTCGGTCTCATCATCGCCGCCGCCTATGCCCTGGCCTTCCTCGGCAACAGCTTCCTGCTGCAGGCGGTGATGATCCCGTTCCTGGTGTTCTCGCTCGCCTCCATCGGGCTCAACATCCTCACAGGCTATACGGGCCTGCTGTCGCTGGGCACCGGCGCCTTCATGGGTGTGGGCGCCTATGCCTGCTACAAGCTGATGACGGCTTTTCCGGATGTGAACGTCATCGTCTGGATCTTCGTGTCGGGCTTCTTCTCCGCGGCCATCGGCGCCCTGTTCGGGCTGCCGTCGCTTCGCATCAAGGGGTTCTATCTTGCTGTGGCGACGCTTGCCGCGCAGTTCTTCCTGCAATGGTGCTTCATCCGCATCCCGTGGCTGGTGAACTACAACGTCTCAGGTGCCCTCGATGCGCCGCTGCGCACCCTGTTCGGCACGCCGATCATGGGCCCGAACGCCACGCCGCAGACCCGCTATCTGGTGGTGCTCACCATCGTCATCCTGCTCACCTGGCTCGCCTCGAACCTCGTCCACGGCCGCATCGGACGCATGTGGATCGCGATCCGCGACATGGATCTGGCGGCCGAGCTCATGGGCATCAGGCCCCTGCAGACGAAGCTTCTGGCCTTTGCCGTCTCATCCTATTACTGCGGCGTCGCCGGCGCGCTCCTCGTTTTCCTTTGGTATGGCGGCGCGGAGTACGATGTGTTCAACATCAACCAATCCTTCTTCATCCTGTTCATGGTGATCATCGGCGGATTGGGCAGCCTCATCGGCTCGTTCTTCGGCGCAGCGCTCATCTTCATCCTGCCGATCGTGCTGGGCATCGTGCTGCCCGCCATCCTTTCGCCCTTCGGCATCTCGGTGGGTGCCGACGTGATCGAGCACCTGCGCTTCATGATCGTGGGCGCGCTCATCATCTTTTTCCTGATCGTCGAACCGCACGGCCTCGCGCGGCTCTGGCAGATCGGCAAGCAGAAGCTCCTGGTCTGGCCGTTCCCCTACTGACAGCGGGCCGCAAGGAGACTAAACAAGACGGAACAAGAATTCGGCCACCGGCCGATACAACGGGAGGAAACGCAACCATGTCGTTTCGCAAAATTGGTCTTGGATTAGCCGCCGCGACGATGCTCGCAGGCATGGCCCTGCCTGCGCTGGCGCAGGACTCGGTCTATGTTCCCCTCTTCACCTACCGCACCGGCCCCTTCGCCGGTTCCGGCACCCACATCGCCGACGGCATGCACGATTACCTGCGCATGCTGAACGAGCGAGACGGCGGCATCGGCGGCGTGAAGCTCGTTCTCGAGGAATGCGAGACCGGCTACGACACCAAGAAGGGCGTCGAATGCTACGAGTCGGTAAAAGGTAAGAACCCGGTCATCGTGAACCCGTGGTCGACGGGCATCACCCTGCCGCTCATCCCGCGCGCCTCCGTGGACAAGATCCCGATCCTGTCCATGGCCTATGGCCTCTCGGCTTCAGCCCGTGGCGACATCTTCCCCTGGGTGTTCAACCCGCCGGCCACCTACTGGGACGGCCTGTCGATGATCGTCAAGTACATCGGCGAGAAGGAAGGCGGACTGGAGAAGCTGAAGGGCAAGAAGATCGGCTTCCTGCACCTTGACGCGGCCTTCGGGAAGGAGCCGATCCCGCTGCTCCAGGAAATGGCGAAGGATATCGGCTTCGAAGTCGCGCTTTATCCTGTCGCCGCGCAGGACATGCAGAACCAGTCCTCGCAATGGCTCAGCGCCCGCCGCGACCGGCCCGACTACATGATCATGTGGGGCTGGGGATCCATGAACGGCGCGGCCGTGAAGGAAGCGGTCCGCTCGGGCTATCCGATGGACAAGTTCTACTCGGTCTGGTGGCCGGGTGAGGACGACGCCCGTGCGGGTGGCGCCGGCGCCAAGGGCTTCAAGATGCTCAACTGGCATGCGGTGGGAACCAACTTCCCGGCCATCCAGGACATCCAGAAGCACGTGGTCGACAAGGGCCTCTCGAAGGCCCAGAAGGACAAGGTCGGCGAGCTTCTCTACAACCGCGGCGTCTACAATTCGCTGCTGATCGCCGAGGGCATCGCCCAGGCGCAGAAGGTCACCGGCAAGAAGGTCGTGACCGGCGAGGACGTGCGTCGCGGCATGGAGAACATCAAGCTCGATCCAGCTCGCCTGAAGGAGCTCGGTCTTGAGGGCTTCACCGACCAGCTCGTGCTGTCCTGCTCGGATCACAACGGCCACCGCGCCGCCTTCATGCAGGAATGGGACGGCGCCAAGTGGGTGAAGATCTCCAACCCCATCGAGCCGATGACCGACCGCGTCCGCGGCCAGCTCGAAGCCGCCGCGAAGGACTATGCCGAGAAGAATGCCGGCTGGCCCAAGCGGACCGAGGCTTGCGACAAGGCGAGCTAAGGCTGAACGCACCCCCAGCCCTCCTCCCCCTTGTGGGGAGGAGTTGGAGGTGGGGGTGTCAGCGCCACGCTGGTTCCAGCCAAGCGCCAGCACCCCCACCCTTAATCCCTCCCCCTAAGGGAGATACGCAGAGAGCCCCTTATGACGAGCGCTGCTCAGATGCACCCGCAGACGGCCCAAACCGTCCTCACGGTCAACAACATCGAGGTCGTCTACGATCACGTGATCCTCGTGCTCAAGGGCGTCTCGCTGAACGTGCCGAAAGGCGGCATCGTCGCCCTGCTCGGGGCAAACGGCGCCGGCAAGACGACGACGCTCAAAGCCATCTCCAACCTGCTGCGGGCCGAGCGTGGCGAGGTGACGAAGGGCTCCATCGAGTTCAACGGCGAGCGCGTCGACAAGCTCTCCCCGAACGAGCTCGTGCGCCGCGGCTGCATCCAAGTGCTGGAGGGCCGCCACTGCTTCGGCCATCTCACCGTCGAGGAGAACCTGCTCACCGGCGCCTTCACGCGCAAGGACGGCAATGCCGCCATTCGCCGTGACATCGAGGCGATCTACGAATACTTCCCGCGTCTCAAGCAGCGCCGCACCTCGATGGCAGGCTACACCTCCGGCGGCGAGCAGCAGATGTGCGCCATCGGCCGCGCCATGATGTCCAAACCTTCGATGATCCTGCTGGACGAGCCTTCCATGGGTCTCGCGCCGCAGATCGTGGAGGAAATCTTCGAGATCGTGCGCAAGCTCAATGCGACGGAGGGCGTCTCCTTCCTGCTCGCGGAGCAGAACACCAACATGGCGCTCAAATACGCCACTTACGGCTACATCCTCGAGACCGGACGCGTGGTGATGGACGGACCGGCGCAGATGCTGCGCGAGAACGAGGACGTGAAGGAATTCTACCTCGGCGTGTCGGAGGGTGATCGAAAGTCGTTCCGTGCTGTGAAAAGCTACAAGCGGCGCAAGCGCTGGCTCGCATGACGCCAGCATGTGCCGAACCGCACTTGACGTTACGTCATAGCTCTTCTTAGGGTCCCGTCTTGTGAGCAACGAACAGCTCGCGTCATACCTTACTGGGGGCACTCAATGGACTTTTCTCAAGCGATCAAATCCTGTCTCAACAAATACGCCACCTTCACGGGACGGGCTCAACGTTCGGAGTACTGGTACTTCTTCCTGTTCCTGGTGCTCGCGAACATCGTCGCCAGCGTTCTGGACTCCGTGATCTTCGGCGACATCCCGGTTCTCTACCTGATCGCCACGCTGGCTCTTCTCGTCCCGAGCATTGCTGCGGGCGTGCGTCGCTTGCATGATACGGACAAAACGGGATGGTGGCTGCTGCTTGGCCTCATTCCTGTGGTCGGCGCCATCGTGCTGATCGTGTTCTTCTGCCAGCGCGGTACTGTTGGGCCGAACCAGTTCGGGCCGGATCCGCTGCAGGCGTCGATCGCAAATGCGCAGATGGCTCGCGCTTAACATTCGTCTGAACCAGCACGACATTGGAGAGATCACTGGAACGCTCCGGCGATCTCCCCAAAACAGCATTCCGTTAGACGAGGGACACGCTCTTGGCAGAACATTATGATGCTCTCGAAACCCGTGATCCCGCCGAGCGCGAGGCTTCGCTCTTCGCACGGCTGCCTGAGATCCTGAAGGCTGCGATCCGTTCGCCCGCCTATGCCGAGCGGCTTGAGGGGATCGACCCTGCCGGCATCACGAGCCGCGAGGCTCTGGCGAGGCTGCCGGTGCTGCGCAAGGCCGAACTGCCGGGGCTGCAGAAGACCGCCCTACCCTTCGGCGGCCTCGTCGGCGATGCGCCCGGATCGTTCGGGCGCCTCTTCACCTCACCGGGTCCGATCTTCGAGCCTGAATCCGCCACCTCCGATCCGTGGCGCTCGGCGCGCGGGCTCTTCGCTGCCGGCTTCCGGCGCGGCGACGTGGTGCTGAACACCTTCAGCTATCATCTCACCCCCGGCGGCTTCATCATGGATTCCGGTGCACGGGCCTTGGGCTGCGCCGTCATCCCGGCCGGCCCCGGCAACACCGAGCAGCAATTCGAGTTGATCGAAGCCTATCGCCCGGTCGCCTATTGCGGCACGCCGGACTTCCTCAAGATCCTGCTTGACGGCGCCGCGGCCTCGGGGCGGGACGTCTCCTCCATCCGGCGCGCGCTCGTGTCCGGCGCGGCCTTTCCGAAATCGCTCCAGGAGGAATTCTCCTCAAAGGGTATCGAGGCCTACCAGGCCTATGCGACGGCGGATCTCGGCTTCATCGCCCATGAGACCACGGCCCGCGAAGGGCTGGTGGTGAACGAGGACATCATCGTGGAGATCGTCCGGCCAGGCACTGGCGATCCCGTGCCTGAAGGCGACGTGGGTGAGATCGTCGTCACCACCCTCGATCACCACCCCTTCATCCGTCTCGCCCTCGGCGACCTGACGGCCGTCATGGCGGGTGCGAGTTCCTGCGGGCGCACCAACATGCGCATCAAGGGCTGGATGGGCCGGGCCGATCAGGCCACCAAGGTCAAGGGCATGTTCGTGCGCCCCGAGCAGGTGGCCGAAATCGGCCGCCGCCATCCCGAACTGGGCCGCCTGCGCCTGATCGTGACCCGGGAGGGCGAAACGGACGTGATGACCCTTGCGGCGGAAACGGCCACGCCAGGCGATGACCTTGCTGCAGCAGTCGGCGCGACGCTGCAGAACATCGCGAAGCTGAAAGGCGCCGTGACCTTCCTGTCGCCCGGAACTCTACCGAACGACGGGAAGGTCATCGCTGATGAACGCGAATACGATTGAACCGCTCTGCTTTCGTGCAGGCAATCTCACTTTGCGTGAATGCAAGGGCAGCCAAGCTTACTGATCTTGAACCCCTGACTCGCAGTTCATAAGCTCAAGCTCGACAGTGATTCGCAAAATCGAAAAAGATGAGGGATTACAAAAAGAAAGAGCACCACGAAGGGTGCTCTAAGGTGTCCGGCCGTAGGGGCAAAAATGACCGGAGATGTCTAATAACGCAGGTGCCAAACGTTAGTTCCAAAGTTTCTTGAGAAATTTTGTAGCCGGAACAGCGCCTCAATGAGGTCACGTTTTCCGGGTCTAGAGCTGAGCTTCCCGTGGGGGCAACTACGGGCCGGGGCCGCGACCACAGATCCTCCAAGGACAGGTCGCGGCCAATTTCCCCTCCTCAGCATTCAGCACTGCCTGTTCGCCCGCTTCGGGGAACGAGGTCAGGTCCGGGATAACCCGGACCTTGTTGGTGGGAGATTAGAGCTCCTTAGAACGTGCCGAACTTGAAGTTCAGCTTCGCCCGGGCGATGAAGAAGTCGTTTTCATCGTCTCCTCCGGTGGGCGCAACCACCGGAATGGCAGCTCCACCGCCGGCAGGCGTAAACGTGCCGACCACTCCGTCGAAGTCGTCATCGTCTTCATCGAAGCTGAGCCACAAGCCCTCGATGCCGAAGGTAACCGCCGAGGAGCCGAACCAGTTCACGGGCAATGCCCATTCCACACCGCCGCCTGCAACCCAGCCGGTGGTATCCTCCGAGTAGGCCAGACCGCCCGTGGCGTAGATCAGCACCCGGTCAAACGCGACGCCTGCACGGGCCCGGACCGTGCCGAACCAATCCGACAGGTTGTTGTCGAAGGTGCCGGGGGTGAAAACACCGCCTCCGCCGGCCGGAACGAACCTGACGTCTTCGCCCTCATCGGTGTCCGCCCACTGAATGTCGGTCTCGACGCCGATCACGAAGGACCCGATCTGATAGTTGTAGCCGATCTGGGCGCCGCCCGTGAAACCGCCGTCACCATTGTCCGGGAAGATCAGCGTCCCCGGAGTCGCGCCGCCGAGGACAACGGATTCCTCATCATCGCTGCGCCAGCCCCAGCCGGCGTTCACGCCGCCGTAGAAGCCTGTCCAGGTGAAGATTGGAGCTGCCGCGATGATCGGAGCGGGAGGTGCTGCGCGGGCCGGAAGGTCCGCAGCAGAGGCAGCGGCTGCAGCAAGCGTCATGCCGGCAACCCCTGTCAGGAGGCTAAGTACGCACTTTCTCATGACCGTAACCCCTTGGTGTGAGGATCCACGGGCAAAACTTACGCTTCTTACGCAAGGGATGACTATGGCAAACCAGCAACACTTGAGCAAACATCAAGTATTCAAGTGGCAAAAAAGTAGTACCACCTTTGTCATTAAGAATATTATCTATGATCCTGAAAAAATGTATCTTAACAAATTGCTTAAATTTGATTGACATTGCTATTGGCGAATGTCCTAATAGCTATGTTTTCGGCTTGACAACCGAAGGCGAGGAGATCACTCAACCCTGCCCCACCGGGCGGGGTTTTTTCTGGAAATTTTGCCGAAAGCGACTTGGCAGGACTACAGGTCGCCAAGCAGCAATTGCGCCTGACTGCCAGCCTTCGGGCCGGGGCGCTTCCTGTCCGGAGACGCGGAGGCTCGAATATCCCGCTTCTCGGCGCGCTTGCGAGCATCCGGGCCGGCCATCCTCGCCTTTGCCTTGTCCCTTGCGATCGCCTCAGGTGCCGCCGGGTTGTCGTCCAGCCACTTGCCGCGCTTGATCACCTCGTTGACGCGGCCCTGGTTGACCCCAAGCTGGAAGGCGATCTCCTGCTGGGTCATCTCTGTGGTCGCGTGAAGCTCCAGGATGTGCCTCGCCAGCTCCGGCGTCATCTTCTTCCCGGCGATCCGTCGCGCAGGAGCCACCGAACGCTTCGTCCGGTCTCGATCCCGCAGCTTTTGAAGAATGGCGAGGGCCATATGCATTCCCTGCTCGCGCAGGGCATCCTCGAATTCCTTGAGCGTGGTCAAATCGAACGCACTCCTTCAGAGGCAAGGAAGGCCTGCCAGGAAGCAGGCACCCGGCTCCGAGCCCGAACGTCTCTCAATGGAACAACGGCCACGCTCGGGCTTGGTTTCAGCAACAGCCGGGAGATCAGTCCTCCTCTTCCTTGCAGGGCCAGGATTTCGGTTGCGACAGGCCGCCTGGAAGCTTGGTCTGGGCGGTGCCGCAGGCAATATCGACCTGGGCCTGGGTCAGGCCGACGGAACGGCTCAGGTCCGAACCGCCGATCTGGGCCAGGAACATGTAGGTTCCGTTGAAATTCGCCCCCTGGAGATCGAGCCCGTTGAGGCGCGCGCGGGACAGGTTGGAGTAGCTGAAATCCGCTCCCGTGACCTTGGCGCTCTGGAAGAGCACGCGGGCGAGCTCGGCCTTGGCCAGGTTCGCCCCCGTCAGATCCGCGCCGCTGAAGTCGGACCGGTTCAGCTCGGCCTTGTTAAAGTTGGCTCCCGCAGCCTTGGCCTGGGCGAAGTTGGAGCGGCTCATATCCGACGAGACGAACACCGTTCCGATGAGAGTGGCCTGCCCGAAATTGGCTCGCCAGCCGAGGGCCTTGGTGAAGTCGGCACGGGACAGATCCGCTCCCTCGAAGCGGGTGCGGCTCACTTCCGTCTCGGCCAGGTTGGCCCCTGCCATCTTCGACGACGCGAAGTCGCTCAGGGTCAGCAGGGAGCGCTGAAAGATCGTTCCGGTCAGATCCTCGCCGGTGAGGACAAGGCGGGCCTTGGAGCATCCGGACCAGTCGGCGCCAGGACCCGGCGCGTCCTGACACTTGGCCGCGGCAGGTTCTGCGCAGAGGACAAGGAGGATCACACCTCCCAGGATCCGGCTCCATGCTCCCACTTCCAGCGATGAGGCTCGAATCTTCACGAACTCACGGTCCTCCATGGGGCCCTCTCAAGGCTATGATTGATAACTAGGCTTCGCGTCTGTGCCGAGGAGACCCGAGCTGCAACTTTCCTGAATCGTGCAAGACTCGACTTCCTTTCCCTATGGTCTAGCTTCTGCATCGATTCTTGTGGAGCCACCCATGCGTACCATCGTCACCGTTTCCGCACTCCTTCTCGCCGGCTTCACCCTGGGCGGCTGTGTTGCCTCCACCGGTCCGGTCGGTGTCCTGCCTCGTGATCCTGTTCCGCCCCCGCCTTCCGTCTCGGGTCAGGCACCACGGGGCGCCGCCAGCCAGAGAGCTGGCACGACGGTTCAGCGCCGGACGCTGAGCGTACCGGGCCAGGCTGCCTCTCCCCGTTCCTGATCCTGTTGGGGCGACAACTCGCGGCTTCCGACACTGCGCCAATGCGTAGCTGGCGCCGATTCCTATTCCGATGGTATATGCCCTAACGGCACATAAGAATGCGGGCGAGATTTCATGACTTGGTCCATCACTTGGGTTGAGGCCATCGGCTGGCTGGGGGCAGCCCTTGCAATTGCGGGCTGCGCGATGAAGACGATCATCCCGCTGCGCTGCATCGGGATCGGCGCCAACATCTGCTCCCTGATCGTCTCCGCCTATCTCGGCAATATTCCGGGCGTCGTGGCCAACCTGATCCTGCTGCCGATCAACAGCGTGCGGCTCTATCAGATGCTCGGCCTGATCAAGCGCGTGAAGCAGGCCTCCAAGAGCGATCTGTCCATGGAGTGGCTCAAGCCCTTCATGACCCGCAGCAAGACAAAGGCCGGCGAGGTGCTGTTCGCCAAGGGCGATGTCGCCACCTGCATGTTCTATACGATCTCCGGGCGCTACCGCCTGAAGGAGATGGGCATTGAGCTGGTTCAGGGCCAGGTGGTCGGCGAGATGGGCTTTCTCTCCCCGGACAACACCCGCACCCAGACGCTGGAATGCATCGAAGCGGGCGAAGTGCTGAGCATCTCCTATGACGAGGTGCGACAGCTCTACTTCCAGAACCCGCAGTTCGGCTTCTACTTCCTCCGCCTCGCCAGCGAGCGGCTGTTTAACAACATGCAGAGGATGGAAGAGGAGGTCGCCCGTCTTCGCGCCGCCCTGCCGGAGGTCGAGACGGTCAGGAAAGCCGCTTCAGCTTAGAAGGATTATAAGGAATTCTCAGTTTAGAATTCTTATAAGCTATTGATTTATATTTGCTTTTTGATTGACCCCAAAGTGCGATCGTGGTTCTTGCAGCATCAATGGGACACGGCACCACGCCGCCCATGATCAATTCCGAAGGAACCTGTGATGGCGAACCTCTCGTTTGCGCGCGGCCTGCTCTGCGGAGCGGCTGCTCTTGGTGCTCTGGCCGGCTCAAGCCTCTCCGCCTCGGCCGAGGAAGTGCTGAACATCTACACCACCCGCGAGCCCGGCCTGATCAAGCCCGTCCTTGATGAGTTCACCAAGGAGACCGGCATCAAGGTCAACACGATCTTCATCAACAACGGCCTCGAGGAGCGCATCCGCACCGAGGGCGCGAACAGCCCGGCAGACGTGATCATCACGGTGGATATCGGCCGCCTGGCTGCTGCCAAGGATTACGGCGTGACACAGGCCGTGAAGTCCGAGGCGCTTGAGAAGGTCATCCCGGCAGCCTACCGCGATCCGGAAGGCCACTGGTTCGGCATCGCCCTGCGCGGCCGCGTCGTCTACGCCTCGAAGGAGCGCGTGAAGCAGGACAAGATTACTTATGAGGAGCTCGCCGATCCCAAGTGGAAGGGCAAGGTCTGCATCCGCTCGGGCCAGCACCTCTACAACATCAGCCTGATCGCCGCGGTAATCGCCCACAAGGGCGAGGCGAAGGCCGAGGAGTGGCTGAAGGGCGTGAAGGCCAACCTCGCCAAGAAGCCTTCGGGCGGCGACCGCGAGCAGGCCAAGGACATCCTGGCCGGCGTCTGCGACATCGCCGTCGGCAACACCTACTACGTCTCGCTCATGCTCAACGGCAAGGACGAGGAGCAGAAGAAGTGGGGCCAGGCGATCAACGTGATCCTCCCGACTTTCGCAGGTGGCGGCACGCACGTGAACGTCTCCGGCCTCGCGCTTGCCAAGAATGCTCCGAACAAGGCCAATGCCGTGAAGTTCATGGAGTACATGGTCTCGGACGCGTCGCAGCAGCTCCATGCCGAAGCCAACTCCGAGTATCCGATCAAGGCCGGCATCAAGATCCACCCGACCATCGCATCCTTCGGTGAGCTCAAGGCCGACAACGTGCAGATCGCCGAGATCGCCAAGCTCCGCAAGAAGGCTAGCGAACTGGTCGACAAGGTTGGCTTCGACCAATAAGACAAAGGGGCGGCTCCCGCGCATCGTGCGAAAAAGTGGACCCGGTTTTTCGCGCCGTACGATGCGCTTCTAAGGGAGTGAGCATCGGCTGGGTCCCAAAAGTGCCTTCCACTTTTGGGGCCGATGCTCTAAGCCGCCCTCTTCCTTTTCAGAGAGGCGCTGCCGGCAACGGTGGCGCCATTTCCGTTTGACCGTGATCGCCAAAACCCCGACCGCCATCGGCCTCGCGTCCCGCACGAAGGCAAAGCGCATCCCATGGTGGCTCTCTGCCGTCGTGGCGGCTGCCGGTCTGCTCGTGCTTCTGCCCGTCGGCGCCCTCCTCGGCATCGCGGCCGAGGGTGATGCGGAAATCTGGCCGCATCTCATCGCCAATGTACTGCCGGCGAGCACAATCGACACGCTCGCCCTGCTTGCCGGCGTCGCCGTCGTCGCAGGCTCCATGGGCGTCACGACGGCCTGGCTCGTCACCGCGCATCGCTTCCCGGGACGTAGCATACTGGTGTGGCTCCTGCCGCTCCCGCTCGCCGTGCCCACCTACATCACGGCCTATATTTATGTGGAGATCTTCGACTCCGCCGGCCTCGTGCAGATGGCGCTGCGCGACCTCATGGGTTGGAGGTCGCGGTCCGAGTACTGGTTTCCGGAAATCCGCTCGTTGCCCGGCTGCATCCTCGTCATGTCCGCGGTGCTCTACCCCTACATCTACATCGCCGCGCGCGCGATGTTCCTGACGCAGAGCGCCAGCATGCTGGAGGTGGCGCGCACCCTGGGCGCAAGCCGCATCAAGCTCTTTCGCATCATCGCGCTGCCCCTCGCCCGCCCGGCGCTGGCCGTCGGCCTTTCGCTGGCGCTGCTGGAAGCGCTCAACGATATCGGCGCCAGCGAATATCTCGGCGTGCGCACCCTTACGGTGTCCGTGTACAACACCTGGCTCAACCGCGGCAGCCTCGCGGGCGCGGCGCAGATCGCCTGCGTGATGCTGGCTTTCGTTGTCGGCCTGATCCTGATCGAACGCTACGGGCGGCGGGACAGGCGCTATGCCCTCTCGCCGAAACGCCATCGCACGGTGCATCCAGTTCCTCTTGTCGGTGGACGCGCCTGGACGGCGTCCCTGCTCTGCGCCCTGCCGGTTCTCCTGGGCTTCATCCTGCCGACGGGCTTCCTTCTGCGTGAAACGCTGCGCGACGGCCTCGTCGACCAGTTCGACGCGGATTTCCTCGCTCACTTCATGACGACCATCGGCCTTTCCGTGGTCGCAACCCTTCTGGTGCTGGCTCTTGCAGTCCTCCTGGTCTCGGCGGCACGCCTGTCCAGGAACTCCCTGACCAAGGGAGCGCTCCTTGCTGCGGGGCTCGGATATGCCCTGCCGGGCACTGTCCTCGCGTTGGGTCTCATGACGCCGCTGGTGGGTTTCGACAACCTGATCGGCACGATCTGGCGCCACCTGACCGGCGAGCGCCTCGGCCTCCTGCTCATGGGCGCCGCCGGCGGCATCATCATCGCCTACGTGATCCGCTTCCTGTCGATCGCCACGGGCTCTCTCTCGGCAGGCCTCGACCGGGTGTCGCCAAGCCTCGAGGATGCGGCGCGCACGCTCGGAGCGTCACGGCGCGAGATGGTCTGGAAGATCCAGATCCCGCTCATGCGGCCGGCGCTCGCAAGCGCCGCCCTGCTGATCTTCGTCGACTGCATCAAGGAACTGCCGGCGACACTGCTGCTGCGCCCCCTCAATACGGAGACACTCTCGACGCTCGTCTACACCTATGCCTCGCGCGGGCGCTTCGAGGACGGATCTCTGGCCGCGCTGGTCATCGTGCTGGTCGGGCTCGTTCCGGTGATCCAGCTGGTGCGCAGCGCCGAGGCGCAGCCGAGGGCAACGGACGCCGGAAACTCTTCCGGCAGTCAGCGCCCATAAGAAAAGCGGCCCTTTCGGGCCGCTTACTATTCCAGTGTCATTCCCGGCCGGAGCGTAGCGGAGGGGAAGGGAATCCACCCGCACGCTCAGCACCATGGATCCCCGTCCCGGCCTGCGGCCGCCGGGGATGACAAGTGAGTGCCCTCAAGCCGCGTTCGACTGGCCGCCGTTCAGATCCACCTTGAACTCCGCCGACGTCTTGGCCTTGATCTCCTCGACCGCCACGTCCTCGGCGAGCTCGATCAGGGTCATGCCGGAGCCGCCCTTCTTGTCGATGGCGAACACGCCGAGATCGGTGATCACCAGATCGACCACACCGGTGCCGGTCAGCGGCAGGTTGCACTCCTTCAGGAGCTTCGGGTCCTCGGAGCCGTCCTTGGCCTTCGCCACGTGCTCCATGACCACCACGACGCGCTTCACGCCCGCCACGAGGTCCATGGCCCCGCCCATGCCCTTCACCATCTTGCCGGGGATCATCCAGTTGGCGAGGTCGCCGTTCTGGGCCACCTGCATGGCGCCGAGGATCGACAGGTCGATATGACCGCCGCGGATCATGCCGAAGGAATCGGCGGACGAGAAATAGCTCGTGGTCGGCAGCTCGGTGATCGTCTGCTTGCCGGCATTGATGAGATCCGCGTCCTCCTCGCCCTCGAAGGGGAACGGGCCCATGCCCAGCATGCCGTTCTCCGACTGAAGCTGCACGCGCATGCCCTTGGGGATGAAGTTGGACACCAGCGTCGGAATGCCGATGCCGAGGTTCACGTAGAAGCCGTCGCGCAGCTCCTTGGCCGCACGGGCGGCCATCTGTTCACGGGTCCAAGGCATCAGACTTCCTCCCCTGCTCCCGCGGGCACCGCGGCTTCGGCGCGCTTGCGGGTGGTGCGTTGCTCGATGTGTTTGACCGGGTTCGGCACATGCACCAGGCGCTTCACGAAGATGCCGGGCGTGTGCATGCAATCCGGGTCGATCTCGCCGGCCGGCACCAGATGCTCGACTTCGGCGATGGTCATCCGCGAGGCGGTGGCCATCATCGGATTGAAGTTGCGGGCGGTCTTCCGGTAGACGAGGTTGCCTTCCGTGTCGCCCTTCCAGGCATGGACGATGGAGATGTCGGCGAAGAGCCCGGTCTCCATGACGTATTTCTCGCCGTTGAACTCGCGCACCTCCTTGCCCTCGGCGATGAGGGTGCCCACACCGGTCTTGGTGTAGAAGGCCGGGATGCCGGCGCCGCCGGCGCGGATGCGCTCGGCCAGCGTCCCTTGCGGGTTGAACTCCAGCTCCAGCTCGCCGGAGAGGTACTGCTGGGCGAAGAGCTTGTTCTCGCCCACATAGGACGAGATCATCTTGCGGATCTGGCGGGTCTCCAGAAGGCGGCCGAGGCCGACCCCGTCCACGCCCGCATTGTTGGAGATGAAGGTCAGGCCCTTCGCCCCCGAATCACGAATCGCCTCGATCAGCGCCTCCGGAATGCCGCAGAGGCCGAAACCCCCGGCCATGATGGTCATGCCATCCTTGACCAGGCCAGCCAGCGCCGAGCTTGCGTCGCTGTAAACCTTATCCATCAAATCCTCTCCTTGTGGGCCGGTGCCTGCCCGTTCGAAGTGTCGCGGTTCGAATGGCGGCACCCTGCAACTTGGCCTCAATTTAGACAATCCCTTCGTATGGATATATGGAAAGGTTTCATGAATTCGGCCCTGCCTTGAGGACATCTCCTCTTCACCGCTTGCGAGGCAGCGCTCAAGGTTTACAACATTCATTCCATGTCCCGCCGCGTTGTCTTTCTCATCGCCTTGATTTCGCTTGCCGTTCTCGGGACGGCGGCCTCCCCCTGGACGTTGCCGGGAGGCGGTCTGGCGGCGGAACTGAAGGAGCATGTGAGAAGCCGCTACGGCCTGGACCTGACGGTGAGGGGCCGGAGCACCTTCGCGGTTCTGCCCATCCCACGGGTCAAGTTCGAGGATGTGGTGCTTGAGTTTCCGGACGGGGCTCTCAGGGCCGAAGGCGGCACCTTAAGGGGCGAGCTGCGCATCCTGCCGCTGCTTTTCGGGCGGATCGACCTGTCCGACTTCGACCTGACGGAAACCCGCATCACCGCCTCGGCCCAGAAGCTTCAAACCGTCCGATGGACGGAGATCTTCAGGGACCGCGCGACCGAAACCCATGCCCGCCGGCTGGTGGTGACGAAATCCTCGGTGCGCTGGACCGACCTGAGGGACGGCAATCTTGACGGGCTCAATGCCATCGTCCGGTGGGTGGACCCGTCCGAACCCATGACGCTGTCAGGGTCCGCTCAATGGCGCGACGAACTGGTTTCCCTGGAGCAGGCCTCGGTCTTCCCGGACCTGCTGGCTTCCAACAAGATCAGCCCGTTTTCCCTGACCCTGTCCGCGCCCGGCGCCCGCCTTACGGCAGAGGGCGAGGCGCATCTCGGGGACGGGCCCCGCATCACGGGCGAAAGCACCATCAAGACCGCCTCGGTGCGCGACTTCACCCGCTGGAGCGGAGTGGATCTTCCCTTCGGATCCCTGCTGCGGGCCCTTTCGATCAGCGGCGATTTTTCCATGGACCGCCGCCGCCTGTCTTGGCCTGCAGTCGCCATCACCCTAGGCTCGGACAAGCTGGAGGGCACCCTGGGCGTCCGCTTCGATATGGAACGCCCGATCATCGCCGGCACCCTGGCGGCCGATACGCTCAACCTGGCCGACCTTTTCGCCCCGTTCAGCCAGACACGCACCTCCTCGGGCGCGTGGAGTGAGGAAGCGATCGACCTGGCCGGAGCGACAGGCGCCGACCTCGACCTTCGCCTTTCGGCTGCAACCGCCAGCCTTGGGCGTCTGAGCCTCGACGACATGGCGGCCAGCGTGCTCATCCAGCCCGGCCGCATCGAGGCCTCCATCGGGCGGGCCGACTTCTATGACGGCACCTTGAAGGGGCGATTGTCGCTGGCAGCCCAGAACGGCCTCGTTGACTTCAGGAGCCAGGGGACCTTCTCAGGGGTGCAGATCGCTCCCTTCCTCGCGGCTGCCGGCGAGCCACGCTGGATCACCGGTCGTGCCCAGGGACATTTCAGCTTCGATGGACAGGGCCGCAACCCTGCCGACGTGATCCGTCAGGCAGCGGGCCGTTCCTCGATCGAACTGACGGATGGTGAACTGTTGGGGATCAATCTCGAAGATGCCCTTCGTCGCGTGGAAAAGCGTCCTCTTCTTGCATCCCTGAACTGGAAGGGCGGCCGTACGCCTTTCGCCAAGGCCGAAGCGCAGGTCGTGCTGCAGGACGGCGTCGGCGAGATCATCGAGGGCAAGCTGAGGAACCCGGCGGTCCAGGCTCACCTTCGCGGGCAGGTGCTGATGGTGGATCGAACGCTCCAGGTCACGGCAGGCATCGCGCCGGTCGATGCCCCGCCGGGGCAATCCCCTGCCCTCGCCTTCGACGTCACAGGCGACTGGGACAATGTCGCCGTCAGCCCCCAGGTCCGTTCGCTCATCGAGCGGTCTGGCGCCGCCAAGCCGCTCTTCCCGTCGCAACGCGTGCCGGCCGGCGAGCAGGGCCCGCAGGCCACCGCTCAGTGAGCGTTGCGGCGCGAGCGCAGGACAGAGCGCTTGCTCAGCAGGGTCGCTGAGATCACGCCCAGGGTCACAATTCCGATCAGGATGGCTGAGGCCGCGTTGACCTCCGGCGAGAGCCCGAGCCGCACCGCGCTGTAGATCTTGATCGGCAGTGTGGTGGCACCCGGACCCGCATTGAAGCTCGCGATCACCAGATCGTCCATCGACAGGGTGAAGGCGAGCAGAAAGCCCGCCACGATTGAAGGCGCAATCAGCGGCAGCGTCACCGAGAAGAAGGTGCGCAGGGGCGGCGCGCCGAGATCCATTGCCGCCTCCTCAAGCGAGCGGTCGAAGGTCATGAGGCGCGACTGCACCACCACGGTCACGAAGCACATGGTGAGCGTTGTGTGGGCGAGCGTGATGGTCCAGAAGCCCCGGTCGAAATCGACAGCCACGAAGAACAGCAGCAGCGACAAGCCGGTGATGACCTCCGGCATGACCATGGGTGCATAAACCATGCCGGTGAACAGCGTCCGCCCGGGAAAGCGCCCATAGCGCGTGAGCGCGAGGGCCGCGAGAGTGCCCAGGACAGTGGCAAGCGTTGCAGACAGAAGCGCGACACGCAGCGTCACCCAGGCCGCTTCCATGAGCGCCTCGTTGCGGAACAGCGCCCCGTACCATTGGGTGGAGAAGCCCCCCCACACGGTGACGAGCCGCGAGGCGTTGAAGGAATAGAGCACCAGCAGCAGGATCGGCAGGTACAGGAACGCGAAGCCGATCACGAGCGAGGTGACGTTGAAGACGCTCAGACGCCGGTTCATGGCCTGGCCTCCACGCGCCGGGCCTCGACATCGCGGTAGATCACGATGGGCACGACGAGGATGATCAGGAGCAGGATGGCGACCGCGGAGGCCAGCGGCCAGTCGCGGTTCGAGAAGAACTCGCTCCAGAGCTGCCGTCCGATCATCAGGGTCTCGGAACCGCCGAGCAGATCCGGGATGACGAACTCGCCCACCGCCGGGATGAAGCACAGGAGTGAGCCTGCAATGATGCCCGGCATGGCGAGCGGCACGGTGATGGTCCAGAACGAGCGCCAGGGCGTCGAGCCGAGATCGAGCGCCGCCTCGAGCAGCGTGTCGTCCATCTTCTCCAGCGTCGCGTAGAGCGGCAGCACCATGAAGGGCAGATAGGCATAGACGATGCCGATATAGACCGCCGTCTCGGTGTTGAGGATGTCGAGGGGCTCCGAGATCAGGCCGATGCCCATGAGCGCCTGGGTCAGCAGCCCTTCGGGCTTGAGGATCGCCACCCAGGCATAGATGCGGATGAGAAAGCTCGTCCAGAACGGCAGGATGATCGCTGCGACCAGAAGCGCCCGGTAGCGCTCCGGCGCGCGCGCCATGCCGTAGGCGATGGGAAAGCCCACGAGCAGCAGCAGCAATGTGGAGACGGCGGCAATGCGCACGGACGAGAGCGTCGCCCGGAAATAGAGATCGTCCTCGGTCAGCAGGGTGAAGTTCTCGAGATCGAGCCCGCTGAAGAAGCCGGCAATGTCGCTCCACTCGAAGACCGGCTTGTAGGGCGGCTGGGCCACCGCCGGGTCCGAGAGGCTGATCTTGAGGACGATCAGGAACGGCACGAGGAAGAGCACGCCGAGCCAGAGGTAAGGCACAGCGGGCACGAGACCTGCGGTGAGGCGCCGCGTGAAGGAGCGTTCCATCATGGCTATTCCGCCAGGATCACCGCCGCATCCGGCGCGAAGGTGACATAGACCTGCTCGTCCCACTCGATGGGGTTCTCCACGAAGCGGGAGGCATTGGCGCGGGTGACGCGCAGGATCTCGCCCGTGGCGAGCTTGACCCGGTACACGGTCCAGTCGCCGAGATAACCGATATCCCACACCTCGCCGGTGAGCACGTTGATGGCGCCCGGCCCCGGCGGGTCGCGCTGGATCACCATCTTTTCGGGGCGCACGGCAATCGCCACGGCTTGGCCTGAATGCAGCACCTCGTCGGGATCGTCGATGGTGAGCGGCACCGCGGCCGATGATGTCTTCACACGCCAGAGGCCGTTCTCCTGGCCCTGAACATGACCTTCGATGATGTTCACGTCGCCGACGAACTCGGCGATGAAGCGGGTCTTGGGCTGCTCGTAGATCTCGCCCGGGGTGGCCACCTGCACGATCCGGCCGTGATCCATGACGGCGATCCGGTCGGCCATGGTCATGGCTTCCTCCTGGTCATGGGTGACGACCACGAAGGTCATGTGCAGGTCGTGCTGGATGTCCATCAATTCGAACTGGGTCTCCTCGCGCAGCTTCTTGTCGAGGGCGCCGAGCGGCTCGTCGAGGAGCAGCACCTTGGGCTTCTTGGCGAGCGCGCGGGCGAGCGCCACCCGCTGGCGCTGGCCGCCGGAGAGCTGGCTCGGATAGCGGCGGGCGAGCTTCTCGAGCTGGACGAGGCGCAGCATCTCGCCGACCCGGTCGGCGATCTGGTCCTTGGGCATGCCGTCCTGCTTGAGCCCGAATGCGATGTTCTTCTCCACGCTCATATGCGGGAAGAGCGCGTAGGACTGGAACATCATGTTCACGGGCCGGCGGTAGGGCGGCACGCCTGCTAGGTTCTGGCTTCCTAAGGTGATCGTGCCCTCGGTCGGCGTCTCGAAGCCGGCGAGCATGCGCATGAGGGTCGTCTTGCCGCAGCCGGAGGGGCCGAGCAGGCAGAAGAACTCGCCTTCGAAGATGTCCAGGGAGAGATGATCGACCGCTGTGGATTCGCCGAAACGTTTCGTGACGTTCTCGAAGCGGATGAGCGGCTTGGCATCGGGATTCGCCCAGGGGGCGAAGGAACGGCGCACGGCGCCGACGGAGGCGGATTGACGGGCTGGAGGAGGCAAGATGCTGGAACTTCACCTGTCTGAGACAACCAGGGCGCAAACTAGGATGTTTGAGCTGCAAGAACAACAGCTTAAAAGCCCCACTCCCCGACGATGTCATTCCCGGCCGGAGCGTAGCGGAGGGGAAGGGAATCTATATCGCTGAGCGTGATCGTGGATCCCCTTCCCTCGCCTACGGCTTGGCCTGAGGATGACACTTGTCGCGTCAATGGCCGCCTGCGCCAGCGGCAGGAGCCGCCCGCGGTTTCTCGACGAACGGCAGGGCGAGGATCAGGCCCAGGAACAGGATGGTCAGCAGGAGGAACACATCCGCGAAGGCCATGACCATCGCCTCGCGATGAACCATGTTGGACAGGGTCTTGATCGCAGCCGTGTCGGCATCGGGGCCGAGGGACTGGAACTTCAGGGTCATGGCGTTGAGCGTCTCGACCGCTGTCGACCGGCCCCAGTTCACGCTCTCGCGCAGGCGCTGGAGGTGAAGATCCAGGCGGTTGTTGATCCCCGTGTTGATGAGCGCCAGACCGACGGCACCGCCCAGATTGCGAGTGAGGTTGTAGAGACCCGACGCATTCTTGATCCGGTCCGGCGGCAGCGTGCCGAGCGCGATGTTGTTGATCGGCACCATGCAGACCATGAGCCCGACGCCGCGGAAGATCTGCGGCACGAACAGCTCCCAGAAATCCCAATCCTTGGTCAGGCCGCTCATCATCCATGTGCCGAACGCGAAGGAGGCAAAGCCGATGCCCATCATCACGCGCGGGTCCATCTTGCGGGACAGCACACCCGCCACCGGCGCCATCAGGAACATGGCCGCGCCCGATACGAACATGGTCTCGCCGATCTGCAGGGACGAATAGCCCCGTACGCTGCCAAGGTAGACCGGGTAGAGATAGGTCAGGCCGTAGAGTCCGATGCCCATGACGAAGCTGAAGGACGAGCCTGCGAGAAAGTTGCGGTCGGCGAACGCGCGCAGATCCACGATCGGCACCTTTGCGGTGAAAGCCCGGTAGAAGAAGCCCAGGCCACCGACCACGCACACGATGGTGAGGATCAGCACCATCTCGTCCTGGAACCAGTCGTTCAGCGGCCCCTCTTCCAGCACGTATTCCAGGCTGCCGAGAAAGGCCGCCATGAAGCCGAGGCCAGCCCAGTCGAAGCTCTTGAAGAGGCTGAAGTCAGGCTCGTCGAAATCGACCAGCAGGTAGGTGGAAATCGTCACGAAGATGCCGGGCACGATGTTGACCAGGAACAGCCAGTGCCACGAGAACAGGTCCGTGAGATAGCCGCCGAGCGTCGGACCGATGGTAGGCGCGAGCGTCGCCACAAGGCCGATGATCGGCGAGATCACGGGCCGCTTCTCCGGCGGGAAGATCGTGAAGGCCGAGGCGAACACGGTCGGGATCATGCCGCCGCCGATGAAGCCCTGAAGTGCGCGATAGACGATCATCTGATCGATGGTGGTGGCTGTCGCGCACATGAAGCTCATGAACGTGAAGCCGCCCGACGCGATGACGAACATCCAGCGCGTGGAGAGCACGCGCGAGAGCGTTCCCGATAGCGGGATCATGATCACCTCGGCGATCAGGTAGCTCGTCTGCACCCAGGAGATTTCCTCCGACGATGCGGAGAGGCCCGCCTGGATTTCGGCAAGCGACGCGGAGACGATCTGGATGTCCAGGATCGCCATGAACATGCCGAAGACCATGCAGAAGAACGCAAAGGTCCGGCGCCCGCTCACGGGCACCGGCTTCGCGGCCAGCATGGAGCCTTGCGGCTTGTTCGAGATGGCAGCCGATGCGGCCATGGCTTCTTACTCTTTGAGGCTCGCGGTCTTCTCGGTGTCGGCCGATGTGCGCGTATCCACATCGACCACCACCGACAGGCCGGGACGCAGGATGCCCTGCTGGACGATCTCCGGATTGACGGAGACGCGCACGGGCACGCGCTGAACGATCTTGGTGAAGTTGCCGGTGGCGTTCTCCGGCGGCAGAAGGCTGAACACGGCGCCCGAGGCCGGCGAGACGCTCTCCACCGTGCCGACCACGTCGGCATCCGGGAACGCATCGACCTCGATACGCACCTTCTGGCCGACCTTCAGGGACGCGATCTGCGTCTCCTTGAAGTTGGCATCCACATGCACGCTCGTCATGGGCACGAGAGCTGCCAGGCGAGCGCCGGGCTGCACAAAAGTGCCGACCTCCATGGCCTTGTTGCCGATCACGCCATCAACCGGCGCGCGGATCTCCGTGAAGGTGAGGTCACGCTCCGCCTTCTCGATGGCGGTCTGCTGCTCGGCAGCCACGCGCTGGGCCTCGTTCTGCTGCGCGGCGAGCACGTCGACATTCGCCTTGGCGGCGGCAAGCGCGGCCTCAGTGCTCTGAACATTGGCCTGTGCGCGGTCGCGGGTGGCCTTGGCGTTTTCGAGCGCGGCCCGGCTGGTGAAGTCGGAGCGGGCGAGCTGCTGCTGGCGGGCATAATCGCTCTCGGCACGCTCGGCCTCGGCCTTCGCGGCGGCGATCTGCGCCTGAGCCTGCGCCACGGAGGCGCGGCCGGCCTCGATCTGGCGGCCGATGCGCGTGACCGCGCTCTGTTGCGTGGCGAGCTTGTCCTTGGCCGATTGGAGGGCGAAGCGGTAGTCGCCGTCGTCGATCTTGGCGATCAGGTCACCTGCCTTGACGCTCTGGTTGTTGGTGACGGCGACGGACTGAACATAGCCGGACACCTTGGCCGACAGGATCGTGATGTCGGCCTGCACATAGGCGTCTTCGGTCGAAACCATGAAGCGGCCATTGGTCCACCATTCGTGGCCCTCGTAGCCGCCGAAGGCGAGCCCACCGGCCAGAACGGCCAGGATCAGCGGCTTCTTGCCAAAGCCTTTCCTCTTGGCCTCAGGCGCAGCCGCCGCCGGAGCACCCTGCCCCGCCTGGGTTGCCGGCGCCTCGACAGCGCCTTCAGGGCCGCTCTTGGCGCCCTGCTCGAACTCTTCCCGATAAGCCATGTTAAACCTCTGCAAGGCCTGTAGAATCCGTATGCGTCGGACTGCCGGACAGGCCTTGATCTGCGATGTCTGCCTAGCATATATGATTTGACCGAACCGTTCGGTCAATGGACGATAAGGGGAGTTATGGAAGCCATGACCGCTGTGCATGATGGCATCCAGGATCGGGAATTCTCCCCAGCTGCTGACGAGAGCACGGAGAACGCCAAGCGCCGCCAGATCCTGGAAGGCGCCCGCAAGGTTTTTCTGGCCCAAGGCTTCGACGGCGCCAGCATGGGCGAGATCGCCAAGATTGCCGGAGTCTCGAAAGGCACGCTCTACGTCTATTTCGATAGCAAGGAGAGCCTATTCGAGGCCTTGACCACGGAGGAAAAGCAGGGCTTGGCGGAGGTTCTGTTCAAGCTCGACCCGGAGGATCCCGACGTTCGCGGCGTCCTGAGAACCCTCGGCCTGAGCTACCTGCGCCGTATGGGCAAGCCCGAGCATATCTCGTCGATCCGGATGGTCATGGGTGCGGCCGAGAAGTTCCCGCGCCTGGGTCAGGCCTTCTATGAGGCCGGTCCCTGCCAGGGCATCGCCCGGCTCAAAGCCTATTTCGACCGCCAGGTCGAGGCGGGACGGCTGTCCATCGAGGACACCGGCGTCGCTGCCCAGCATTTCCTCGACCTGTGCATCTCCGGCATGTTGCGCCGCCTGCTCTTGTCCGTCGGCGAGCCGCCGACCGAAGCCCAGATTCAGAAGAACGTGGAGAATGCCCTGCGGGTGTTCTTTGCGGCCTATGGGCCTGGTGCCCCTCAGCAATAATAAGGGCCGGTTGGAGCTTTCCCGCTGCCCTGCCCTTCACTAGAGCATTTTCCGGCGAAGTGGATCCGGTTCGCCGTCAGAAAATGCGGCAACCCAAAGAAGAGAGATGATTCCACGCAAGTGGAAACGGCTCTAGTCTGACCCGCGTGCGGCTGGGAGCGGGCGATGGGACAGCATGAGGGCGGCGGAGCAGGACATATCGTGGCCTTCGCCGCGATGGCGTTGATCTGGGGCCTGACCTGGCTTCCGATGAAGATCGCCTCCGAGGCGGTTCCGCCGATCTTCCTGGCGATGATGCGCTTCCTGCTCGCGGGCCTCTGCTACCTCACCTTCATTCTCGTCAAAGGGCTGCCGTTGACGATGGTGCAGCCGGGGCGGGTTATCGTCGCGTCGCTTCTCATCACGACCGGCTGCTACAGCCTGCTGTTCTGGGGCGTCGCCCGGGCGCCAACCGGTCTGTCGTCCATCGTCAACCTCTCCCTCATGCCGATCTTCCTGATCCTCATCGGCGCGCTCTATGGACAGGAGCGCATTACGCCCCGAAGGCTTGGAGCTATTGCCCTTGGCATCCTCGGTCTCGTGATGCTCTTCTCCGGGCGGACAGGCTCGGCGCAGGATGGCGCCCTGCTCGGCCTCGCCGCCGTGGCTCTGGCGACCTTGAGCTACGCCTGGGGTGGGGTGGTCAGCCGCCCGCTGATGCAGGCGATGCACCCGATCACCCTTGCCTTCTGGGAGACGAGCATCGGCGCGCTCGGGCTCATACCCGTGTCGCTCCTGGTGGAGGGCTACGATCCTGCCTATTTCGCGGGGCTCACGGATGGTCGGGCGATCATGGGCCTCGCCATCCTCGTCCTCGGCGGCTCGCTCGGAGGATTCTCGATCTATCTCTGGCTGGTGCGCGACTGGGGCGCCTTCCGGGCCGGGCTCTACTCGTTCGTCAGCCCCGTGGTGGCGGTTACCGTCGGCGTCGCCTTCGCGAACGAGGCCTTCGGCTGGCCGGAAGCCGTCGGAATGGCCGTGATGCTGTCCGCCACAGCGCTCGCCCTTACGGAGGGCAAGCGTGCAGCCATATCGGCCTAGTGATCGGTCCGGAAGGCCTCGGCCACCCGGGCCTTGAGCACGTCCGGCTGGCGCAGGATCAGGGCGCCCCTGGTGCGCTCGATCAAACCCTCCTGGGACAGCATCGTGAACTCACGGGTGATCTGCTCGCGGCGGCAGCCGATACGGGCGGCGACGATGTGATGGAAGGGCGGCGGTGTGATCACCCGCTCTCCCGACTTGTCCTGCCGCGGCGTCGACAGTCGCAGGAGCTCCGAATAGAGCCGGTGCCGCAAATCGAGCACCGTCTGCTCCATGAAACGGGCATTCAGCTCGCGGATCCGGGAGGCCATGAGGCAGAACAGGCGTTCGGACACAGGCTGATGCGAGAAGAGCATCTCCTTGAAGACGGATGCCGGCATCACGCAGGCTTCGCCCCGGGTGAGCGCCGTGACGTTGGCGGAGCGAGGCACGCCGTCGAGAGCGGCCAGCTCGCCGAACAGGTCGCCGGGCTTCATCTCGTGAAGGATGACCTCCTTGCCGGAAGCCGTGCGCATGAGAACCCGCACCTCCCCGGACAGAAGGAAATACACGTCCGTGGAGGGCTCGTCGAAGTCGACCAGAACCTCCTCGGGATCGAAGCGGCGCCAATTGGCTCGCGCCTCGAACGGGGCCAGGTCGATCTCCAGACCCTTGAACAACTTGATCCCGGCGAGCCGCGCCATCGGTCTCCTCCCTTAGCCTTTGATCTTGGCTATAGCACATTTCCCGCACCTCCGGTACGGGAGAAGTGCCTTACCTCTTTGTCAAGCCTCCAGGATCCTGTCACTGGCGATTCCGGCTATAGCGCAGGTCTTGTTCGAGGCAGCGGCAAAGCGGTCAAACGGCCCAGACACCTTGCCAGCACGGCTTTCCCGAGCCAAAAGGCGGCATGCTTCACGTCAACGACCTGACCTACCGCATCGGCGACCGGCTGATCCTCGACCACGCCTCCTTCAACCTGCCTGACGGTGCGAAGGTGGGCCTCGTCGGGCGCAACGGCGCGGGCAAGACCACCCTGTTCAAGATCATCCAGGGGGAGCTTGCCACCGAGAGCGGCAGCGTCACCCTGCCCCGCGGGATGAAGATCGGCGCTGTGGCCCAGGAGGCGCCGGGCGGTCCCGAGACCCTGATCGAGGTGGTGCTGGCGGCCGACAAGGAGCGGGCCGCCCTCCTCACCGAGGCCGAAACCGCCGACGGCCTGCGCCGGGCCGAGATCGAGATGCGGCTCACCGATATCGGCGCCCATTCGGCCCCTGCCCGCGCGGCTGCCATTCTCCACGGCCTCGGCTTCGACGCCGAGGCGCAGAACCGGCCCTGCTCGGATTTTTCCGGCGGCTGGCGCATGCGCGTGGCGCTCGCCGCCGTGCTCTTCACCGAGCCGGACCTGCTGCTCCTCGACGAGCCGACCAACTACCTCGACCTGGAGGGCACCCTCTGGCTCTATGATTATCTCGGGCGCTATCCGCATACCGTGCTGGTGATCAGCCACGACCGCGAACTGCTCGACACCTGCGTCAACCATATCCTCCATCTCGACCGTGGCAAGCTCGCGATCTATCGTGGTGGGTACACATCCTTTGCCAAGCAATACGCGGAGAAGCGCGAGCTCACCGCGAAAGCGGCCGCCAAGCAGGAGGCCGAGCGCAAGCACCTGCAGGCCTTCGTGGACCGCTTCAAGGCCAAGGCCTCCAAGGCCCGGCAGGCACAATCCCGCGTCAAGCGGCTGGAGAAGATGGAGGCAATCACCACCATCGTGGAAGACGACGTGCTGCCCTTCAACCTGCCGGGTCCGGAGCGCCCCGCCGCCCCGCCGCTGATCACGGTGGAGAGCGGTGCCGTCGGCTATGGCGAGCGCATTGTCCTCGATCGTCTTAATCTCACGATCTCGCCGGACGACCGGATCGCGCTTCTCGGCTCCAACGGCAACGGCAAGTCCACCTTCTGCAAGCTCATCGGCGGCAGGCTCGCGCCCATGAAGGGCGAGATGCGCACGCCCACCCGCATGGATGTGGCCTATTTCGCCCAGCACCAGCTCGACGAGCTGAACCCGAAGGCGACGGCCTACGACCATGTGGCCGAGCGCATGCCGGATACGCCCGTCGCCAAGATCCGCGCCCGCACGGCGCAGATCGGCTTTCCCGGTGCGAAGGCCGACACGCCGGTCTCCGCGCTCTCGGGTGGCGAGAAAGCGCGCCTGCTCATGGGGCTTGCGGCCTTCAACGGCCCGCACCTGCTCATCCTCGACGAGCCCACGAACCACCTCGACATCGACAGCCGCACGGCCCTGATGGAGGCGATCAACGACTATACGGGCGCGGTGATCCTGGTGAGCCACGACCGCTTCCTGATCGAAGCCTGCGCCGACCGGCTCTGGATCGTCGGCAACGGCAGCGTGAAGCCCTTCGACGGCGACATGGACGATTATCGCCAACTCGTCCTCTCAGGCGAACTCGATCCGCAGAAGCGTTCGGACCGTCCGCAGGCCCCCACCGCCTCCAAGACCGACGAGCGCCGGGCCGCTGCCGAGCGCCGAGCAGCGCTCGCCCCCCTGCGCAAGAAGCTTGAGGCGCTTGAGGGCCGGATGGCGAAACTCACGGATGTCATCGGCAAGGTCGATGCGGCTCTCGCCGACGGCACCGCCTTCCAGAAGGACCCGGCCAAGGCATCCGAGCTGTCCAAAATGCGTGCGGAGGCCGCGGCGACCCTGGAAACGGTCGAAGAGGAGTGGCTGGCCCTGAGCAGCGAGATCGAGGAGGCCGGCGCCTAGGCGCGCGGCCTACTCCCCCAGAGCAGCCGAGATACCTCCTCGGAGTGCACTCAAAATCGAAGCGTGGTCGTAAGCTGATCCTAGCCTTATGGGGGAGGCTGACGATGAGAATCCTGATTTCCGCCTGCACCGACAGGGCCTTTGCCGAGGGCCTCATGCCAATGGCCCATCTGACAATCGGATCGGCATCGGCCGTAAATGACAACTCGGCTCAGGTGCAATCCAGATGGAGGCTCCGTCTGCATCGGACCCACTCGGCCGATCTGACGCGGCAGGCTGCCTCGTAGCCCAAGTGCGGGGGAGCACAGCGGGCCGTTCCATCTGAGGCTAGCTTCCGGCTGTCTTCGATGGAGGCTTTGATGGCTCAAGTCCTGACTTACTGCACCACGAAGCTGTTCTCCCACGCCGTCCTGCCGCTCGTGATGATCAAGCCTAAGCCGGTCACAGGCGCCAATGACGACAGACCCTTGGCAGCGTTCCCAAGCGTCTTGAGGTAAGCGGCACCCGCGTTTTGAACACGCGCCATTACTGCTGCGTTCATCATGAGAGGCGTATGTTGATGCACCTGGAATGGAGGACGGACCATGTTTCGTGCAGTTTTGGCCACGGCTTTGCTCGTCGGCGGCGCCCTTGTCGGGATGCCATCGGGGGCACAGGCGCAAGGGCTGGTGCCCTGCGCTCGGGAGAACGGGTTCTGCCGCGTTCCCTACTCGACCCGCGTGATCTACGGCATTCCCGGCAGCAGCGTCGAGGTTTACGTCCGGGAGGGCGGCGTCCCCTGCTCCAACAGGGTGTTCGGCGATCCCGCTCCAGGCGTGGCCAAGCGTTGCGCCTATATCGCCCGCGGATACGATCGGGGACCGAGACGATACGAGGAGCGATCAGGACGATACGAGGACGGGTATCGCAGGTCCTTCCGCCAGTATGATCGTGGCTATCGGGACTTCGAGGATGGATACGAAGAGCCCTACCGCTCCTATGAGGTTTACTGATCCGGAAACGGGCATTTGATACCCGGCTCAAAAATCAGGGAGGCGAGCGTAGGATTTGTACGCTCGCCTTTTCGTTTGTGAAGGAAAGGTTTTCCACTCATCACTGAATGATGAGATGGGTTACGGCACGTGGCTAGCTCCGAGCGCGCCTCTTCACCAATCGTTAATCATGATCCCAGTTGGTGCCTGATCCGGCGGTTATACGCCCGATGAACAAGCCGCCTTGCCACCATTCAGCCATCCTGTCCGATGATGCAGTCACGAGGGGTTAACCGCCCTATGGCACAACTCGGGCCAGATACCTTCGGCGGGTCTCGCAATGAGAGCAGCCCGGCAACAGAAGACTGCGGAGACAACAATGGCGACCATCTATGGGGATGACTTCGACGACGATATCGAAGGTTTTTACACCTCGGATGTCATCTACGGCTATGACGGCGACGATCTGATCGACGGCTATGACGGCGATGACGACATCTGGGGCGGCTGGGACAACGACGCACTCTATGGCGGCTTTGGGGACGACTACCTGGTCGGCGGCGCCGGCCATGATGACCTTTTCGGCGGCGCAGACTTCGACGACCTCTACGGCGGCTCCGGTCTCGACTCTCTCTTCGGCGGCTCGGGCGAGGATCTTCTATCCGGAGGAACAGGGCGCGACACGCTGAGCGGCGGAACGGGCGATGACTTCTTCGTCTTCAATAAAGGCGATTCGAATCCCACGACGAGCACAGCCGACACGATCACTGACTGGAACAAGTCATTCGATTTCATTGACATGAAGATCAAGGGAACCAGGAGCAACTACCGTGAGGTGGAGACAGACGCACGCTCCATTTCAACAGCCGCTTCGGATGCAGATTATTTTTATGGCGACACGAGCGTCAGGCACGTGTTCCTGTTTAACCCTGACACCGACACTGGCTTTCTGGTGTCGGATCTCAACGCCGATGGCCTGTTCGAGACAGGCGTCGTGCTCAAGAAGGCCGGCCTCGCGTCCGACATGAACTATCTTCTCATCATCTGAGACCACATCCCACATCAACGACAATGGCCGCACACGTTGCGGCCATTTCTTTGTGCAGGCTTCAGGAAGCTGTTTCCCGGAAAGCTCGGAACGACAGCGCTTGAGGCTTCACCACTCGATCGAGCCTGTTGTTGACGAAGAAGTAGAGCTCGCGACCGCCGGGCTCGGAATAGAGCACCTGCACCTCGCGCTGGCCCTTGCCGCTCTCGCCCACGAGCACGTCCGTGGCCGGCTTGCCCTTCAGGCGCACGAGGTCGCATTCCGTGATGCCGGGCTCGATGGCGGTTGCCGTGCCCGCAGGCGTACCGGTGCAGCGGCCATCAGGGCCGAGGACGGGACCGTCGATTTGCGGACCGAGGGACACCGTCGGCGCGGGCGCAGCAGGCGCTACGGCCGGCGGCGCCGATCGGGTGCTGGTGCAAGCAGACAGCATAATGGCCGCAAGGACTACACCCGACAGAACTCTTATACGCATTCCCATCAATCCTTGTTATCCGCCGCCCTCGCCTGCAGGGCCTCGTCGAAGAGCCTCTGCACATCGGCCTTGAAGGCCTGCCGTGATGCCTGCCGCGAATAGAACATGTGACCGCCTTCGTAAACCGTCAGCCCCACGCGCTTTCGGGGCCCGAGATCGGGCAGCTGGTTCAGCAGCAGCTGGGACGCGAAATACGGCGTGACCAGATCGGTGAAGCCGTGGGTGACGAGGACGCGCAGCTTGCCGTCCAGCGACAAAGCCTGCCGCAGCTCCTCCAGATTCTCGGGGCCGTTGCGTCCGCCGCCCCAGCGCCATGCGCCGTTGACGGATCCGTTGAGCAGGCTGTAGCGCCCCTCCGCCTTGTAGTTCAGGGTGTGCGTCAGGTGATGGACGATGGCGCTCGACAAGGGTGCCGTCATGCCGTCGAGCACCGGATCCTCGAATCGCGAGACCTGGGCGTTCGGGTTCGGGTCGGCAATCGCCACGTTGGTATCGTAGGCGCTGACGATCTCGGACGTACCACGCCGCAACTCCCTCTGGGCCGCCCGCATGTCGATGCGTCCGGCCAGGCGCCGCGAGACTTCGGGGCTGAGCCCTGTCAGTTCAGCGACGCGCCGGCTGACGCGCTCTACCGCCTCCTTGTCCTGGAGACCGCGCATGAGATCGACGAGATACTCGCCGGCCGCATAGGCCTCGGCGTCCTTCAGCGCATCGCGCGTCACGGGGCCGTTCCGCGACAGGTTCGTCGCCGCAAGCGATGGCAGAACCGCTGCGTTGATCCACGGTGCTCCGGCGCCCTGGTCGAGCCAGTCGAAATCAAACACGGGAGAAACGAGGACCAAGCCGCTGAAGCCGATTCCTTGGTCGCTCTGCAGCTTCTGTGCCAGCAACGGCCCTCTGAAGCCGCCATAGCTCTCGCCGGTGAAGAATTTCGGCGACATGAGCCGGTTCTTCTCCTTGAGCCAGCGCATCACGAAGGCGGCCAACCCATCGATGTCGCCCTGGACGGAATAGAAGCGCTCCCGCACCGGATCGCCGCCGACCACGCGGCTGTACCCGGTCCCCGGCGGGTCGATGAAGACGAGATCGGTAAAGTCGAGCCAGGTCTCGGCATTGGGCACGAGCGCGGGAGGAGCCGAGGGGCTGATCGTCGGGCCGTCGAGAGGCAGGAGCCACGGCCCGACGGCGAGGAGATGCAGATAGGCCGAGGATGCGCCGGGGCCGCCATTCACCGCGAAGGTCACCGGCCGGGTCGCCGGGTCCGCATCGTCGCGCGTGTACGCCACGAAGCCGATCTCCGCCTGCGGCGCACCCTGCGGATCAGCCAGGGTCAGATGCCCGGCCGTTGCGGTAAACGACAGGGTCCGACCAGGGAGTTGAAGCGTATGCCGGGTCACCGATTCCGGCGGCAGCGCCTGCGAGTCCCTGGCCTCAGGCCGGGGCCGACGCTGCTCCTGCTGCTGCCCTTGCGGCTGCTGTTCCTGGGCTCCGGCTCCGAGGGGCAGAGCCAGCGAGAGAAACAGGGCGGCGTACAGGGTGAGGCGCAGCTTTCGGGTCATCGGAACATCCTTGTGGATGCCCTGAAACTGGAGACCCTACCCCCGGTGGCAAGCACCGGGACGATGAAGAGTTCGTGTGCGAAGGGTTTTCGACCACTGTGTTCTGCGCAATGTCTTTGTCATGGCTGGGCTTGTCCCGGCCATCCCGTTTGAAAGAGCACAGCGCCTCACCGAAACGAGATCACCGGCACAAGGCCGGTGATGACGTGAGAGATTCTTGCTCGTCTAGCTCACGCCTTCCGCTGCCAGCGGCCGCTCTCGTCCTGCTGCCAATAGGTTGCGTCGTGGCCGCCCTCCTTCACCGCCCTCCACTGGTCGCGGGCGAAGGCGAGCGCCTGAATGTCGTTGCCGTCGAACAGGATCGCCAGGCGCTGGTAGGCAGCCATGTCCTCCGGCAGGTCCGCGCCTTCCACGAGAAAGCGGATGGAGGCGCCGTTGGGATTGGCGCCTGACAGGGTGATGAGGATCGGCTGGTCCGCCGCGTGGGCCTCCCGATCCGTCCCATGCGGCAGGAAGCTCTCGTCGGTGAAGGTCCACAGGTGATCGTCGAGGGCGGACAGGCGCTCCACGGTCGTCACCTGAATCACCGCGCGCCACCCGCGCTCCAGCGTCTTCTGCAGGAGCGTGGGCAGCACGGCCTCGAGCGGCTGATGCTGGAGATGGTAGAAAAGGACCTCGGTCATGATACTCCTGTCATCTCGGTCGGAGCGAAGCGAAGATCCGGGATCGTGGTCAGGATCAAGCGTCATTCTCGTCGAGCGATCCCGGGCTCTGCCGCGCAGCCCCGGGGATGACGTTGTGTAGGATTACCGGGTCTCGTAATGATCGCGCACGAGACGGTCGAGGAGGCGCACGCCCCAGCCGGAGCTCCAGCCCCGGTTGATCTCGGTCGAGGGCGAACCCATGGCCGTGCCGGCGATATCGAGATGGGCCCAGGGCACATCGTTGACGAAGCGCTGGAGCAGCGCCGCCGCCGTGCTCGACCCGCCGAAGCGACCGGCCGAGTTCTTCATGTCGGCGAACTTGGACTCGATCATCTTGTCGAACTCAGGCCCCAGCGGCATGCGCCAGACCCGCTCGCCGGTCGCCTTGCCGGCGACGGTCAGGCGCTCGGCCAACTCGTCGTTGTTCGAGAACAGGCCCGCATATTCCTGGGCCAGCGCCACCATGATCGCACCCGTGAGGGTTGCAAGGTCGATCATAAACTTGGGCTTGAAGCGGTCCTGCACGTACCAGAGCACATCGGCCAGCACGAGGCGACCTTCCGCATCCGTGTTGATGATCTCGATGGTCTGGCCCGACATGGTGGTGACGATGTCGCCGGGCCGCTGGGCATTGCCGTCGGGCATGTTCTCCACGAGGCCGATGGCACCGACCACATTGGCCTTGGCCTTGCGGCTTGCAAGCGCATGCATGAGCCCGACCACGCAGGCGGCACCCGCCATGTCGCCCTTCATGTCCTCCATGCCGGCGCCCGGCTTGATCGAAATGCCGCCGGTGTCGAAGACGACGCCCTTGCCGACGAAGGCGATGGGCTTGTCGTTCGCCTTGCCGCCGTTCCAGCGCATGATGGCGACCCGCCCGCCGCGCACCGAGCCTTGGGCCACGCCGAGCAGCGCCCCCATGCCGAGCTTCTTCATGGCCTTGTCGTCGAGGATCTCCACCTCGACGCCGAGCTTGGTCAGGGCCTGGGCGCGGGCGGCGAACTCCTGCGGCCCCAGGACGTTCGGCGGCTCGTTGACGAGGTCGCGGGCGATGATGACGCCCTGCTGGATGCCCTCGCGGGTTTTGTAGGCCTTCTTGACCGCCGCGGGATCGGCCACGCTGAAGACCAGCCGTCCGTCGCCCTTCCCGTTGTCCTCGTCCTTCTTCTTGGTCTTGTAGCGGTCGAAGCTGTAGCGGCGAAGGCCGACGCCAACCGCGATGTCGGCCACTGCCTCCGGCGTGACCTCAATGTCGGGCATGTCCAGGACCACCGTCGCGAGCTTGCCGTTTACCTTGCCGGCGATCAGGCCACCCAGCTGGACGAAGTCCAAGTCGTTCCTGTCCTTCTCGCCGCCAAGGCCGATCACGATCAGCCGGTCGACGGAGAGGCCCGAGGGGACCACGATCGACATGGCGGACTTGGCCTTGCCCTTGAAGCTTTCCGCAGCGGCAGCCTTGGCAATCAGATCGACAGCCTTCGGCCCGAGCTGCTTGGCCACGGCGGCGGAGGGCTTGAGATTCTCCCCGACGAAGACGATGAGATCGCCGGATTCGACTTTCCCGTGGGCCTGAAAGTCGATCTTGAAGCTGTCGGCCATGAAATCCTCTTTGTTCTGGTGCATGTCCGGTCTTGGGGCCGGCTGCGACGCTGATGCGCGGTGGTGACGGTTGGGACATATATCATATTGCAGCTGGCTTCAGGGGGAAGCTGCCGTGAATTCGGCGCAATCTCAGGCTGTTGAAAACGGCCGTCTTGCCTGAGACCGTCCGACACGATACCCAGGGCCCAACCGCCCGGGGGCGAAGGGCCTTATGACACTTCTCGAACGCTACATTCTCAAAAACACCTTCAATGCCTTCGCCGCGTGCCTGGTCGCCCTCACGGGCGTGATCTGGATCACCCAGGCCCTGCGGGAGCTCGACCTGCTGACCGGTAAAGGCCAGACGCTCATGATCTTCCTGACGGTGACGGGCTTGTCCCTGCCCGCCCTGATCAGCGTCATCGCGCCGGTCGCCCTGTTTCTGGCCACCATCTATACCCTGAACAAGCTGAACGGCGATTCCGAACTGATCGTCATGAGCGCCGGGGGCATGCCTCCGGGGCGGCTGCTGCGGCCCTTCCTGGCGCTGGCGGCCTTCGTCTGCCTGGCCGTGGGCATCATCTCGATCCACATCATGCCCGCAAGCTTCCAGGAGATGCGCCAGCTGTTCACGAAAATCAGAGCCGACTTCGTGGGCACCATGGCCAAGGAAGGGCAGTTCATCAGCCTGGATAACGGCATCACCTTCCATTACCGGGAGCGCCAGGGCGATTCCCTGCTGGGGATCTTCATGGAGGACCTCCGGGAGAAGAACAAAGCCATCGTCTATCTGGCCGAGCGGGGCCAGACCGCCGAGCAGAACGGAACGTCCTATCTCGTGCTCCAGAAGGGAAGCGTTCAGCGCAAGGAGCCGAACAGCCGCGATTCCTCCATTGTCGCCTTCGAGCGCTATGCGGTCGACCTGTCCGCCTTCAACAAGGAGGGCGGAGAGGTCATCTACAAGCCGCGGGAGCGCAGCACCCTCCAGCTCCTCTTCCCCAACAAGAGCGAACCCCTCTACCAGGAACAGTCGGGCCGCTTCCGGGCCGAGCTTCATGAGCGCCTGTCCTCCTGGCTCTACCCGCTCGCCATGATGATGATCGCCTTCGCGGCTCTCGGCGAACCCCGTACGACCCGCCAGGGCCGTGGGGTGGCGATTGCCAGCGCGGTGGTGGCGATCGTGCTGATGCGAATCCTCGGCTTTGCCGCTTCAAGCGGCGTCGCCCGGAGCCCGGCAGCGGTTGTGGCGATCTATGCCGTGCCCCTGGCCAGCATCCTGATCAGCCTGCTGCTGATCCTGCAAGGTCCTGCCATGCGGTCAGCCCAGGCCAAGTTCCTGAGATTGATCAACAATCTCCTGCCGGCACGCTCTTCTGCGATTCAGAAAGCCTGACCATGCTGATCGGCCGGACCCTTGGCGCGTACTTCTCGCGACAGTTTCTCAAGACTATTTTCCTGGTTTTCGCGACGGTCTTCACTCTCGTCTATACCCTGGACTTCGTGGAGCTCATGCGCCGGGCCGGCGATGCGCCGAGCGCGACGACGGCGGTCATTGCGCAGCTGGCCCTGTTCCGCACCCCGGCCATCGCTGAGCAGGTGATGCCCTTTGCCGTGCTGTTCGGCAGCATGGCGGCTCTCCTGCAGCTCAGCCGCAAGCTTGAACTGGTGGTGGCGCGGGCGGCGGGAATCTCCGCCTGGCAGTTCCTTCAGCCCGGTCTCCTGATCGCGGTGCTGATCGGCGTGCTCTCCGTCACCGTCTACAACCCTCTCTCCGCCGTCCTCAAGCAGCGCGCCTCCGCCCTGGAGACGAGCATCTTCTCCAGGAACGTCCAGACCCGGGACAAGCCGATCTGGCTTCGCCAGAGGAGCCTCGACGGGCAGGCCATTTTCCGTGCGAACGGCTCGGCGACGAATGCTGCCACCCTCTATGACGTCACGGTTTACGCCTTCGACCATGACGGCACGTTCAGCCATCGGGTCGAGTCCCGTGAAGCGAATCTGCACGAGGGCTTCTGGGAGCTGAAGGAGGCCAGGGTACTGTCCGCCACCGAGGAGCCCCGATCGCATGACCGCTATCTGATCGCCTCGAGCCTGAAGCCCTCGGAGGTTCGACAGAGCTTCGTCGACCCCGATGCGGTTCCGTTCTGGGAGCTGAAGGAGACGATCAGCCGGATGGAGCAGGCGGATATCAACGCCACCACCTACCAGCTCCACTACGACCTGCTCCTGGCCCGTCCCCTGCTCTTCATCGCCATGGTGTTTGTTGCCGCATCCGTCTCGTTAAGATTCTTTCGATTTGGCGGTGTAGCCATGATGGTTCTGGGTGGCGTCGCAGCCGGGTTCATGCTTTATGTCGCCACTGAGCTTATGGCGGAGCTTGGAGCCTCCGGAATCATCAGTTCGTTGGTTGCGGCCTGGTTCCCTGCTGTAGTAGGCAGTCTTTTAGGGACCTTGGCCTTATTGTACCAAGAGGACGGCTGACCGTTCTCAAGAAAGAGTATTGCGAAGGAGTGGGGATGCGGCGGCTCAAGACAACGATCGCAAGGTCTGCGGTCGCAGCGGCACTGATATATGCCGCTGGGTCAATGCCTGCGCTTGCCCAAGCCACGCTCAACGAGGCCATCGGCGCCCGCACCCAATCGGGCTCCGGGGAGGACCGCCTCCTCGTGGACGCCAAGGAAATCGTCTACGACAACGACCGGAACACGATTGCCGCCTCCGGCGACGTGCAGATGAACTATCAGGGCCGGACGCTCCAGGCCGACCGGGTCACCTATGACCGGAACACCGGCCGCGTCTTTGCCGAGGGCAATGCCCGCCTGACGGATGCCAACGGCACCGTCGCAACGGGCGACCGTTTCGAGCTCACCGACGACTTCAAGAGCGGCTTTATCGATTCGCTGCGAGTGGTGCAGACCACCGTGGAGCAGGGCCGTCCGCTGACGACCCGATTCTCGGCCCCGCGGGCCGAGCGCTCTGAGGGAGAGACCACGACCTTTGAGCGCGGCACCTACACCGCCTGCGAACCGTGCAAGGACAATCCTGAACGCCCCCCCCTCTGGCAGGTGAAGGCGGCGAAAATCATCCACAACAACAGCGAGCGGACGATCTATTACGAGGATGCGACCCTTGAGCTCCTCGGCATCCCGGTCGCCTACCTGCCGTATTTCTGGACGCCGGATCCGACCGTCAAGCGCAAGACGGGCTTCCTGGCGCCGCGTTACGTCTACTCGAACACCCTGGGCTACGGCGGCTCGGTCCCGTTCTTCTGGGCCATCGCTCCCAACTATGACCTGACGATCAGCCCGACCATCCTGAGCCGCCAGGGCCTTCTCGGGCAGGTCGAGTGGCGCCATCGTCTGGAGACCGGCGCCTACAACATTCGCGCGGCCGGCATCAACCAGCTCGATCCGGAGGCCTTTCTCCCCGGCCCGCTCGGAGCCGGAGACCGCGATTTCCGCGGCTCCCTGGAGACGTCGGGCGAGTTCTTCATCAACCAGAACTGGCGCTGGGGCTGGGACATTGCCCTCGTGTCCGACAAGTGGTTCCTCACGAACTATCGCATCCGCAGCGAGAGTCTGAGCAGCTACTACGTCAAGGAATCGATCTCGACCCTCTATCTCCAGGGCCAGGGAGACCGCTCGTTCTTCGATGCGCGGGGCTACTACTTCCAGACCCTTTCCACCTTGGATTGGCAGAAGCAGCAGCCGATCGTCGCTCCGGTGATCGACTACAACAAGCGCTTCACGCCCTCCACCATCGGCGGCGAGTTCGCGCTCGATGTGAACGTGACGAGCCTGTCCCGCGAGGCCGCTCAGTTCGACCCACTGTTTCCCCGCAATGCGACCTACTTCGGCATTGCCCGAACCTGCATCGAATTCGACCCAAGATCGTGCTTGGTTCGTGGCATGAGCGGCTCGACATCCAGAGCTTCGGTCACGGCATCCTGGCGGCGCGAGTTCATCGACCCCATCGGCCAGGTCTGGACCCCGTTCGCCTATCTGCGGGCCGACAATTTCTGGATCGCTCCCGACTTCAACGGCTACCAGAACCCGCAGCTCGCCAACTTCATCGACGCGGATGATGATTATCTCTTCCGCGCCACCCCGGCGATCGGGCTTGAATACCGCTATCCCTTCATCGCCAGCCTCGGCACCTCGGGCCAGCAGGTCCTGGAGCCGATCGCCCAGATCGTTGCCCGCCCGAACGAGACCCGGATCGGCACCCTTCCCAACGAGGATGCCCAGAGCCTCGTGTTCGACGACACGTCGCTGTTCGACTGGGACAAGTTCTCCGGCTACGACCGGGTCGAGGGCGGCGTGCGCGCCAATGTCGGCCTGCAATACACCGTCACAGGCGCGGACGACTTCTATGCCAACGTGCTGTTCGGCCAATCCTATCAGGTTGCGGGGCGCAACTCTTTCCGCCAGGGCGACCTGGCCAATGTAGGCCTGGATTCGGGCCTTGAGTCCCGCGCCTCCGATTATGTCGGCCGCTTCCAGATCTCGCCGAACGCCAACTTTGCCTTCGTGACGCGCGGACGCTTCGATCAGGAGGATTTCAGCCTGAACCGGTTCGAAGCCGGCTTCCGGGCGGACTTCAACCCCTATCTGCCGGTCTCGACCTCGTTGACCTATGCCCGTTACGAGGCTCAGCCGGCCATCGGCTTCCCGACCCGCCGCGAAGGCCTGCTGGCTTCCGCCCGCTGGGACATGACGCCGAACTGGTTCGTCACGGGCTCGATCCTCCTCGACCTGGACCGCTATCTCGTAGCGCGCGAGAATTTCGCCGTCCCTCCCATCACTCCCGGAGCAGCGATCTCCCAGCGTGAGAACGTCGGTTATGTGGCTGGCATGTCCCTGGGGCTGGGCTACATCGACGAGTGCACGACCTTCTCGGTGAGCTACAGCATCACCCCGCGCGACGTCACCCTGACATCGGGCGAGAAGGAGCAGAACCACACGGTCGCCTTCAGTCTCGAGCTCCGCTCCCTCGGCGAGGTGGGTTATACTCAAAGACTGGGCGGTTCCTCGTCTGCCGATGAGTGATGGTGAAGGACACCGGTGCCGGTTTTGAACCAACCCTCACTCCTGCTGACGCAGGGTGACCCTGCCGGGATCGGGCCGGAACTTGCCCTGAGGGCTTGGATGCTGCGGGAAGAACGGGCCCTGCCCCCTTTCGCGGTCTTGAGCGACCTCGCCTTCCTCGAGCGCGTTGCGCAGAGCCAGGGCTGGGACGTGCCGGTCATGGCCGTCGAGACGGCGCAGATCCTGGACACCTTTCCGAAGGCCCTGCCGGTCCTTCCCTTGAGCGTTTCGGTCTCGGCACAACCCGGCCGGCCCGATGCAGGCGCTGCGGCATCAGTGATCGAGTCCATCGAAATGGCTGTCGGCCTCGTCCGGCAAGGATCGGCTTCGGCGCTCGTCACCAACCCCATCGCCAAGCACGTCCTCTACGAGGCCGGGTTCCGGCATCCGGGCCATACGGAATTTCTCGCGGCGCTGGCGTCCGGCGGCAGGGATGAGACCTACCATCCCGTGATGATGCTCTGGAGCGAGCAGCTGGCAGTGGTGCCCGTGACCGTTCACATCCCTCTTGCCGACGTGCCCTCCGCCCTCACCACGGATCTGATCGTACTGACCGGACGGATCGTGGCCCGGGAACTGCGGGAGCGGTTCGGAATCGCTCATCCGAGGCTGGCGCTCGCAGGCCTCAACCCTCATGCAGGCGAGAACGGAGCGATGGGAACGGAGGACGCCAGCATTATCGTCCCGGCCATCGAAGCCTTGCGCGCTGAGGGAATAGCGGCGGCCGGCCCCCTGCCCGCTGACACCATGTTCCATGCCCGCGCCCGCAGCCGCTACGATGCCGCGCTCGCCATGTATCACGATCAGGCCCTCATCCCGATCAAGACCATCGCCTTCGACGAGGCAGTCAACGTGACCCTCGGGCTTCCCTTCGTGCGAACCTCCCCGGATCACGGCACGGCCTTCGACATCGCGGGCAAGGGCCTCGCAAGGCCCGACAGCCTCATCGCCGCCATCAAGCTCGCCGCCCGTCTGGGGGCATCATGAGCCAGATCGACGACCTCCCCCCTCTGCGCGAGGTGGTCCGAACCCATGGGCTCATGGCCAAGAAGTCGCTGGGCCAGAACTTCCTGTTCGACCTCAATCTGACGAGCCGCATTGCGCGCTCCGCGGGACCTCTGGAGGAGGCCACAATCATCGAGGTCGGCCCCGGCCCCGGGGGACTGACCCGGGCGATTCTTGCGGCCGGCGCCAGAAAGGTGGTTGCCATCGAGCGCGACACCCGCTGCCTCCCGGCGCTCGCCGAAATCGCCGACCGTTATCCAGGCCGGCTGGAGGTGGTCGAGGCCGATGCTCTAGAATTCGACCCGCGCCCGCTGGTCGGCGAAGGACTCGTCCGAATCATCGCCAACCTGCCCTACAACGTCGGCACGGCTCTTCTCACCGGATGGCTCACCGGCGAGGCCTGGCCGCCCTGGTGGGCCTCGCTCACCCTCATGTTCCAGCGCGAGGTCGCCGAGCGCATCGTGGCTGACGAGAGCGACACGAAGAACTACGGCCGCCTGGGCGTCCTCTGCGGCTGGCGCGCGGAATCGCGCATCCTCTTCGACGTGCCGCCCTCCGCCTTCGTGCCGCCGCCGAAAATCACCTCGAGCGTCGTCCACCTGACGCCGCGGGCCAACCCTCTGCCCTGCCGCCTCGAAGCCTTGGAAGCGGTGACCAGGGCCGCCTTCGGCCAGCGTCGCAAGATGCTGCGCCAGAGCCTGAAATCTCTCACACCCGATCCGTCCGAGATCATTCGGGCAGCCGGGCTGGAAGAGACGATCCGGGCCGAGAACATCCCGGTCGCGGGCTATGTGGCGCTGGCCAATGCTCTGGATGCCGCGCGCGGCGCGAGGGCTTGAAGCGGCTCAGACGCTCGCCCCGCCTGCGATACTCTCTATATGAAGCCGCTCGGCGGGAGCCGCGGTGGTCTTTCATGGGACCTTAACCGCGCCTCTCCCATGATCGGTTCGTATGAGCGGCTTTCAGCCGCCGCAAAGGAGGAAGCGGGCATGTCGCAGCCGCGCAAGAGGATCGGGCTTCTGTTCGGGGGACGCTCTGCGGAGCACGAGGTCTCCAAGCTCTCGGCCGCAAACGTGCTGCGCGCCCTCGATCCGGACCGCTTCGACATCGTCCCCATCGGCATCGGCCGCGATGGGCGCTGGCTCCTCTGCGACAGCGGCAATGGCGGTGGACGAGGGGCGACATCCCTGGAGATCCCCGAGGGAGCTCCCCAGGTCGCTCCGCTGCCGGGCGGCAAGGGCGAGATGCTGGTTCTCAACGGCGGTGTGGGCCCCACCACGCTCCGCCTCGATGCGGTCGTGCCCGTGCTCCATGGGCCAAATGGCGAGGACGGGACGGTTCAAGGCTTCCTCGAGCTCGCCAACATTCCCTATGTGGGCTCCGGCGTGATGGGCTCCGCCGCCAGCATGGACAAGGATGTGGCCAAGCGGCTGCTGCGTGACAGGGGCCTGCCAATCGTTCCCTTCCTGACGCTGACGCCCCGCACCCGCGTCGACTACCGGGCTGCCATGGATGCCCTTGGCACGCCCGATCTTTTCGTGAAGCCTGCCAATATGGGCTCCTCGGTGGGCGTGTCCCGCGCCTCATCGGCCGAGGAATTCGACAAGGCCTGCGAGCGCGCCTTTCGCTATGACGGCAAGGTGCTGGTGGAGCGCAGCGTCACGGACGCGCGGGAGATCGAGTGCTCGGTGCTGGAGAATGCCGCTGGCGAGATCAAGGCCTCTCCGCTCGGCGAGATCGTGCCGGCCGGCAGCCACGGCTTCTACAGCTATGACGCCAAGTATATCGACGCGGACGGCGCCCTCCTGCGCATCCCGGCCGAACTCACCTCAAACCAAGCAGATCGCATCCAGGAGCTTGCGGTCGAAACCTTCAAGGTTCTCGGCTGCGAAGGCTTGGCGCGTGTCGACTTCTTCGTCGACCCGAAGAACGAGAACAGTCTGTTCGTCAACGAGGTGAACACCCTGCCGGGCTTCACGGCGATCAGCATGTATCCGAAGCTCTGGGAGGCAGGGGGCCTGCCGCAGAGCGAGCTGATGGAAGTGCTGATCGGGCATGCCATCGCCCGCCACGAGCGCCGGAACCAGCTGGCGCTCGTCTGAGCGGCGATTCAGTCGAGCTTCTCCGCGAGCAATCCTTCGACGAAATCCGAGAGGCCGACGAGGCGATCACGCTTGAGGCGCTCGGCGGCCTGAATGGCCTTGAGGCTCTGGAAGGAGCGGTCGAGATCCTCGTTGACGATCACGTAATCGTACTCAACCCAGCGCTCCATCTCGATGCGGGCGTTGGCGAGGCGCTTGGCGATGACGTCGGGGGCATCCTCCGCCCGGCGCTCCAGGCGTGCCTTCAGTTCCTTGAAGCTCGGAGGCAGGACGAACACGGTCACCACATCGTCGGGCAGCTTCTGCCGCACTTGGCGGGTGCCCTGATAATCGATGTCGAAGACCATGTCCTGGCCGGCGGCCAGCGTCCTCTCCACGGGCTTGCGCGGGGTGCCGTAGAAATTGCCGTGCACCTCGGCCCATTCCAGGAGCTCGTCGCGATCGCGCATCGCCTTGAACTCCTCCACGTCGATGAAGTGATAGTGCCGGCCCTCGATCTCGGACGGGCGCTTGGGACGGGTGGTGACGGAAACCGACAGGACACCGGCCCGCTCTTCCACGAGGCTGCGGGTGAGCGTTGTTTTGCCGGCACCCGATGGCGACGACAGGATGAGGATCAGGCCGCGACGGCCGACCGGCGATTTCGGATCTTGGCTCACCGCATCACTCCACGTTCTGAACCTGCTCGCGGAATTGCTCGATCACTGCCTTCAATTCAAGGCCGATCCGCGACAGGGAGACATCGTTGGCTTTCGCGCACAGGGTATTGGCCTCGCGCCCGAATTCCTGCGCCAGGAAGTCGAGACGTCGGCCGACAGGACCGCCCTCCTGCAACAGGCCGCGTGCGGCTTCCACATGGGCGCGCAGGCGATCAAGCTCCTCACGGATATCCGCGCGGGCGGCGATCAGCACAGCTTCCTGATGAAGGCGTGCCGCGTCGAGGGCATGCTTGCCGTCAAGCAATTCCGCAACCTGAGCCTCCAGCCGCGCACGGATCGCCTCCGGCTGGCGGGCGGGTGCGGCCTCGGCCTCGTCGACGAGCCGTGAGATCAGATCGAGCTGCTGACCGAGGACGGTGGACAGCGCCTGTCCCTCTTTCAGCCGGGCTGCCTTGATTGCATCGATCAGCGCTCCGACACCGGCTCTCAACGCGGCCGCAAGCTCTTCATTCTGCCCCGGATCGTCGGCATCATCGTCGAGTTCAACCACGCCGCGCACGGCGAGAAGACCGTCGAGGGAGGCGGGCTTCACGTTCTCCGGCAGCGCCAGGCCGCCCAGCGCCGAGAGAAGCGACTGCAGCACATCCTGGTTGACGCGCAGCTTCGGGGCGGACGATGCCTTGCTCAGGGAGAGATTGAGCTGCCCCTGCCCTCGGGTGAGCGCCTTAAGGATTTGCCCGCGCGCCTCCTCGCCCATGGCGTCGAGCCCTGACGGTGCTCGAACCCGCACTTCGAGCCCGCGGCCGTTCACGGTCTTGAGTTCCCAAGCCCATTGATAGGCGCCGGTGACGCCGGCCTCGCGGGCAAAGCCGGTCATGCTCGCAATGGACATGCGTGAAACCTCGAGAGCGGAATGAAAAATCGGCGCGACCATAATGCGCGCCGATCCAAGAGTCGATTGCAAGGAGTGGGGATTTCTCGACGGCTCAGGGCTGCCGGAGGGCCGGAACACTCTTTGGATTGCTGAGGTCGAAGCTCCTGTTCTTGAGCGGATCCTTCTCGGTGCCCTCGCTGGCATCGAAGCCGCGTCCCGGACGGCCGCCGACAGTCGGCAGGGCATTCGCGGTGCCGCGCAGCGCGGGTGCGGCACCGGGCGGCACGCTGGTCTGTTCTGCATCGGGCAGCACCCGGTCCACATCCGCTGGGCCGGTCGCGGGACGGCTCTTCTCGATCTGCCGCCACCGAGCCACGTTGCGCTGGTGCTGCTCGTAAGTCTCGGCGAAGGCGTGGCCGCCGGAGCCGTCGGCCACGAAGTACAAATCCTTGGTCCTCGACGGGTTGGCCACCGCCTCGAGGGCCGCGCGGCCGGGATTGGCGATGGGACCAGGCGGCAGCCCTTCGACCACATAGGTGTTGTAGGGCGTCGCCGCCTCGATCTCGCTGCGCAGGATCCCGCGGCCGAGCGTACCCTTTCCGCCCACGAGCCCGTAGACGATGGTGGGGTCGGACTGGAGCTTCATGCGCTTCATCAAGCGGTTGATGAAGACGCCGGCCACGCGCGTGCGCTCATCGGCGCGGCCCGTCTCCTTCTCGACGATGGAGGCGAGAATCACGAGCTCCTGCGGCGACTTGATCGGCAGTTCGGGCGAGCGACGCTGCCAGATCTGCTCGATGGCCTGCCGCTGGGCCGCCTGCATGGTGTTGATGATCTGCTGGCGCGTGGTGCCGCGCTCGAACTTGTAGGTATCGGGCAGGAGCGAGCCTTCGCGGGGTGTCTCGGTCACGTCGCCGGTGAGGATCTCGTGTTCGTAAAGGCGGGCCAGAATCTGCTCGCTGGTGAGCCCCTCCGGAATCGAGACGGTGTGCAGGATGGCCCGGCCCTGGATCAGGGTATCGATGGCCTCCTCGACGCTGGTGCCGGCCTTGAACTGGAACTCGCCGGCCTTGAGCTGCCCGCGCTGGCGGTTCATATAGGCATAGGCCTGGAACAGCAGGGGCTGCTCGATCACGCCCTCCTGCTTGAGAATCTGGGCGATCTCGCCCGTGCCGGTATTGCGGGGGATCACCACGACCTTGTCGCTCTGCAGCGGCCCGTCGCTCGTCACCGCCTGCTGCAGCATGGAAAAGCCGAAGATCCCGGCAATCGCCACGGCGACCAGCAGGGTCAGCAACCCGCTGAGCAGGGACAGCATGCCTCTGCGGCGGCGACGGAGCTTCGGCGGCGGTGGGGGAGCCATGGACGGCTTGATGGCCTCGCTTGGGGACCGGGGCGCCAGGCGCGGCTGCGACGATCCGTTGTCGGAATCGTCCACGGGAGCAAGAAGGATCTTTTTCTTTCGTCCGAACATCACGCCGCTTTTCTGGTATCGGCCGGCGGTCCTGCCGGTCCGCCGACACCCTAGCAGGGATTATGGCGAAAAGCCGTAAGGGCTCCGCGCCTTCCTTAGGATACGCGACGAAGAATGAGCGAAGCGTTAGTTCCGCCAAACCCGAAGGAGTTCGACAAGGCCACGTTGACCTCTTTGCGCTTGGCTTGCTTCGGCACGAGATCGATGGCCGTCTCCACGGACGGATTGTCGAGGTTGATGGTGGGCGGGACGATGCCGTCGCGGATGGCGAGGATCGAGAAGATCGCCTCGACGGCGCCGGCGGCGCCGAGCAGGTGACCGATCGCCGACTTGGTGGACGACATGGAAAGCTTGCCGGCGGCATTGCCCATGATCCGCTCGACCGCCTTCAGCTCGAGTTCGTCGCCGAGGGGCGTCGAGGTGCCGTGGGCGTTGACGTAGTCGATCTCGGACACGTCAATGGCAGCGCGCTTCAGGGCGGCGGCCATGCAGCGATAGGCGCCGTCGCCGTCCTCGGACGGCGAGGTGATGTGGTAGGCATCGCCCGACAGGCCGTAGCCGATCACCTCGGCGTAGATCTTGGCGCCGCGCGCCTTGGCGTGCTCGTATTCCTCCAGAACGACGACACCGGCCCCCTCGCCCATGACGAAGCCGTCACGGTCCTTGTCGTAGGGGCGCGAGGCCTTCTCGGGCGTGTCGTTGTAGCCCGTGGAGAGAGCCCGGCAGGCGGCAAAGCCTGCGATGGAGAGGCGGTTGACCGGGGATTCCGTTCCGCCGGCCACCATCACATCCGCGTCGCCGAACGCGATCAGGCGGGCTGCGTCTCCGATGGCGTGAGAGCCGGTGGAGCAGGCCGTCACCACAGCGTGGTTCGGCCCCTTCAGGCCGTGCTCGATGGACACGTAGCCGCCGGCCAGGTTGATCAGGCGACCGGGAATGAAGAAGGGCGAGATCCGGCGCGGGCCGCGCTCGATCAGGGTGGCGGACGCCTCATAGATGCCGCCGATGCCGCCGATGCCGGAGCCGATCAGCACACCCGTGGCGCACTGCTCCTCATAGGTCTTCGGCTGCCAGCCGGAATCACGAAGAGCCTGGGTGGAAGCTGCCATGGCATAGACGATGAAGGGGTCGACCTTGCGCTGCTCCTTGGGCTCCATCCACTCGTCGGCGTTGAAGGTGCCGTTGGTGCCGTCGCCGCGCGGGATCTGGCAGGCGATCTGGCAGGCCAGGTCGTCGACCTGGAAATCCGTGATCTTGCCGGCGCCGCTCTGCCCCTCGACGAGGCGCGACCAAGTGGCATCGACCCCGCTGCCCAGCGGTGTGACCATGCCAAGACCTGTAACAACTACCCGGCGCATGAATTCCTGCCCTATCGATTGATAAAAATCGGGCGTCGGATGAGTCACCCGACGCCCTTCAGCTTTTAGGCTGCGTTCTTCTCAAGGAAGCGGACAGCGTCGCCGACCGTCACGATGGTCTCAGCCGCGTCGTCGGGGATCTCGACGTTGAACTCTTCCTCGAACGCCATCACCAGCTCGACCGTATCCAGGCTGTCGGCGCCCAGGTCGTCGATGAAGTTCGCGTTCTCGACCACCTTGTCGGCTTCGACGCCGAGGTGCTCGACAACAATCTTCTTCACGCGATCAGCGACGTCACTCATCGTTTTTTCCTCAGTGGCTGCCGCCTCAGGATTGGGCGGATTCAAGAAATCAAAATAGATCAGCTGCTCAGCTGACAACGCTGAAACGGCTACCCTGCGCCGTGCAAAGCCGCATTTTTAAGCGCCGGTCAACCCCTTTGACCTGATCGGGATCATGCTTAACACAAGCTTATCCTGTCTGGCGAGGGGGTGCCGGCACCTGCAAACAGATTCCGGAAACGGCGGTAAGTTCCTTTAGAACATGGCCATTCCGCCATTCACGTGCAGGGTCTGGCCCGTCACGTAAGCGGCCTCAGTGGATGCGAGATAAACCACGGAAGAAGCGATTTCATCGCCCTGGCCCAGGCGCCCCATGGGGATCGTGCCCAGGATTCCCTCACGCTGCTTGTCGTTGAGAACGTCGGTCATGGGCGACTCGATGAAGCCCGGAGCGACGCAGTTCACCGTGATGTTGCGGCTGGCGACCTCGGCGGCGAGCGCCTTGGTCATGCCGATGAGGCCAGCCTTGGAGGCGGCATAGTTGCCCTGCCCCGGATTGCCCGTGGAGCCCACCACGGAGCCGATATTGACGATGCGGCCATAGCGGCGGCGCATCATGTTCTTCACGGCCGCCCGGGACAGGCGGAAGGAGGCGGTGAGGTTCACGGCAATCACCGTGTCCCATTCCTCGTCCTTCATGCGCATGAACAGGTTGTCCTTGGTCACGCCCGCGTTGTTGACCAGGATGTCGAGCCCTTCCATGGCGGCCTCGGCGGCCGGGACGAGAGCCTCCACCGAGTCCTTGTCGGACAGGTTGGCCTCGACCACATGGACGCGCTCGCCCAGGGAGGAGGCCAGCTCATCGAGAGCAGCCCGGCGGGTGCCGGACAGGGTGACGGTCGCGCCCCGGGCATGGAGGGCGCGGGCGATGGCGCCGCCGATGCCGCCCGTGGCGCCGGTGACGAGAGCCTTGCGGCCGGTGAGATCGAACATGGCGGGGTTTCCTCTTATCCGTTCAGGGACGCCTTGAAGGCGGTGACATCCTCAGGGGTTCCGATGGCGGCGGACGATGCCCCGGCCGCAATGCGCTTCACGAGGCCGGTCAGCACCTTGCCGGAGCCGACCTCATAGAAAGACTCAACACCCTGGGAGGCCATGTAGGCCACGCTCTCGCGCCAGCGCACGGTGCCGGTGACCTGGCGGACCAGGGCATCGCGGATCGCCGACGGGTCGGTGATGGGGACGGCCTCCACATTGGCCACGACCGGAACAGCCGGAGCATTCACGGTCACCCGGTCCAGGGCCTCGCGCATGGCGTCGGCCGCCGGCTGCATGAGGGCGCAATGGAAGGGGGCGGACACAGCGAGCATCACGGCGCGCTTGGCGCCCTTGGTCTGGGCAATGGCCACGGCCCGCTCGACGGCGCTCTTATGACCGGACACCACCACCTGGGCGCCACCATTGTCATTGGCTGCGTCGCAGACCTCTCCCTGGGCCGCCTCGCGGGCGACCTCGAGAGCGGCGTCGTACTCAAGGCCCAGAAGCGCCGCCATGGCGCCCTGCCCCACGGGAACGGCATTCTGCATGGCGTTGCCGCGGATCCTGAGAAGCCGGGCCGTATCGGAAAGGGACAGGCTGCCGGCGGCGGCAAGCGCCGAATACTCGCCGAGCGAGTGACCGGCCACATAGGCGGCATGCTGCTTGAGATCGAGACCGGCCTCGGCCTCAAGGACGCGGATGGCCGCGAGGCTCACCGCCATGAGTGCCGGCTGGGTGTTGGCCGTGAGGGTCAGCTCCTCCGCGGGACCTTCCCACATGAGGGAGGAGAGCTTCTGGGACAGGGCCTCATCCACCTCGTCGAAGACAGCTTTGGCTTGCGGGAAGGCTTCGGCCAGGGCCTTGCCCATTCCGACCGTCTGGCTTCCCTGTCCGGGGAAAATGAATGCGCGCGTCATCAGGAGCGGTTCCCTAGATTATCGAATTTGCGCGGGACTCGCACCCGGAGGGCAAGGAGTCAAGGCGAAGCGCGCGCCGCGCCGCACTTGACCTGTGATCAGATGTGGCGCCGCCACCCCCGCAGCATCTGCCGGTTCACCGGGGGTCTTTGCAGGCTCAGATGCCTCAGGACGCCGTCCAAGGCATGGCCGAGGCTTCGCAGAACGGATCTCAAGGCTTCCAAGAGCAGCCTCCTCAGGCTTGACCTTGGGAAATCTTACCCAGGCCGGGGTACCTCCGCCGTGCGCCCTCGCACCTGTCCAGGGCTTGGGCATAGCCCCTGCCGCAGACCGCATCCTCTTGTTTTCTTAAGGCAACCGGTGTATCCGGTCCCCCTTCCGATATTCCTTGAACCTGAAGAAGGAGCCCCGCATGGCTCGCGTGACCGTCGAAGACTGCATCGACAAGGTCGACAACCGGTTTGAGCTCGTGCTGCTGGCCAGCCACCGGGCCCGCCTCATCTCGTCGGGCTCGCCGCTGACGATCGATCGTGACCGCGACAAGAACCCGGTCGTGGCCCTTCGTGAGATCGCGGACGAGACGATTGCTCCGGACGACCTGAAGGAGCAGCTCATCCACTCCATGCAGAAGTATGTCGAGGTGGACGAGCCGGAGGCCGAGGCCGTTCCGATGCTCAGCAACACCGCCGCAGCCCCGTCCACCGGCGGCGACAACGACGCCGACGTGCAGTTCGACCGCATGAGCGAGGAAGACCTGCTCCGCGGTCTCGAAGGCTTGGTGCCTCCGAGCAGCAGCGCGGACGACGACGACCGCGAATAAGCGATCTCAAGCCTTTCTCAAAAAGCCCGGCCCCATGCCGGGCTTTTTTGTTGGACGCCTTAACCACGGCCCGGCATGCCCGCCCTGCGGCAAGCTATTCAGCTTGCGGTCGGAAGACGTTGTACAATATCTTCAATACCTTCCTGATTTTATGCCAGATCGAACAGGCCCAAAGGAGATGTCGGCCGTATGATGCGCCAGTATGAACTCGTCGAGCGGGTCAAGCGCTACAACCCCTCGGCCGACGAGGCGCTTCTCAACCGCGCTTACGTGTACGCCATGATGGCCCACGGCACCCAGAAGCGCGCATCCGGCGACCTGTTCTTCGGCCACCCCCTCGAAGTGGCCGCCATCCTGACAGACCTCAAGCTCGACGACGCGACCATCGCGGCGGCGGTCCTGCACGACACGGTGGAGGATACCCAGGCGACGCTCGAGGAAATCAACAAGACCTTCGGGCCCCAGATCGGCGCTCTCGTCGATGGCCTCACGAAGATCAAGCGGCTCGACCTCGTCTCGAAGCGCGCGGCTCAAGGGGAAAACTTCCGCAAGCTTCTCCTCGCCGTCGCCGACGACGTGCGCGTGCTTCTGGTCAAGCTCGCCGACCGCCTGCACAACATGCGCACCCTGCAGTTCATGCCGGCGGAGAAGCGCAAGCGCATCGCCGAGGAGACCCTCGACATTTATGCGCCGCTCGCCGGCCGCATGGGTATCCAGGAAATGCGCGAGGAGCTGGAGGAGCTGTCCTTCCTGAATCTCGACCCGGAGGCCTATGAGGCGATCCGGCGCCACCTGGGCGAACTCTCGGCCAAGAGCGAGAAGCTGGTCGAGGAGATTGAGCGGACCCTGACCACGAAACTGCGCGCCCAGGGGATCGAGGCCGTGGTGTCGGGGCGTCAGAAGCGGCCCTATTCCATCTGGCGCAAGATGGAGCGCAAGTCCGTCTCCTTCGAGCAGCTCTCCGACATCTTCGCCTTCCGGATCATCGTGAGGAGCATCGACGAGTGCTACCGGGCGCTGGGCATCGTGCATACCAGCTGGCCCATGGTTCCGGGGCGGTACAAGGACTACATCTCGACCCCGAAGCAGAATGACTACCGCTCGATCCACACCACGGTGATCGGCCCCGGCAGCCAGCGCGTCGAGCTGCAGATCCGCACGGAGGATATGGACGAGGTGGCGGAATTCGGCATCGCGGCCCATGCCCTCTACAAGGAAGGCGTGAACGACGATTCGCGTCTGGCGACCGAAAGCCGGGCCTATCAGTGGCTCAGGCGCACCATCGACCTCCTGGCCGAAGGCGACAATCCGGAGGAGTTTCTCGAGCACACGAAGCTCGAACTCTTCCACGACCAGGTTTTCTGCTTCACGCCCAAGGGCCGCCTGATCGCCCTGCCGCGGGGCGCCACGCCCATCGACTTCGCCTATGCGGTGCACACCGATGTCGGCAACACCGCGGTGGGCTGCAAGATCAACGGCCGCATGTCGCCGCTGCTGACCGAGCTGCAGAACGGCGACGAGGTGGAGATCGTCCGCGCCGAAGGGCAAACGCCCCCAGCCGCCTGGGAATCCCTGGTAGTCACCGGCAAGGCGCGCGCCTCGATCCGCCGCGCGACCCGTGCCGCCGTGCGCCGGCAATATACCGGCCTCGGCCACCAGATCCTGGAACGCGCCTTCGAGCGCGCCGGCCGCCCGTTCTCTGACGAGAAGCTGAAAGGCGCCCTGCCCCGACTGGCCCGTGTCTCGGTCGAGGACGTCCTGGCGGCGGTGGGGCGCGGCGAGATGTTCTCCGGCGACGTGGTGCGGGCCGTCTATCCGGACTATTTCGAAGAGCGGCGCGCCGGCAGCGACGGCAGGGGACAGCCCGATGGCGCCGGCAAGAAGGGCGCCGGCGAGCATGCAAGCGGCATTCCGATCCGTGGGCTGAGCACCGACATGCCGATCAGCTTTGCGCCGGAAGGCGGCGCCGTGCCGGGAGACCGCATCGTCGGCATCATGACCCCCGGCGAGGGCGTGACGATCTACCCGATCCAGTCACCGTCGCTCGCGGCCTACGACAACGAGCCGGATCGCTGGATCGACGTGCGGTGGGACCTGGAGGCAGGCTCGACCCAGCGCTTCCCGGCGCGCATCAAGCTGCAGTCCATCAACGAGCCCGGATCGCTCGCCCAGATCACCCAGGTGATCGCCGACCATGACGGCAACATCGACAACGTCTCCATGAAGCGGCGCACCCAGGACTTCACCGACATGACCATCGACCTGACGGTCTGGGACCTGAAGCACCTCAATGCCATCATCGCGGAGCTGCGCGCCAAGCGCGTGGTGAGCCGCGTCGACCGCGTCACCGGATAGAAGCCTATGTCAGCCAAACCTCGCATCGCCGTCATCATGGACGAGAACACCAGCAGCGGCGGCAACCTCTACGAAACCACGAAAGCGTATTTCGTCGCCGTCCAGCGCGCCGGCGGCCTGCCCTTCGGCATTCCCTACATTCCGGAGATGATCGAGCCGGTCATGGAGGAGTTCGACGGTTTCGTCAGCGTCGGCGGACGCATCCGGTTTCCGCGCGACTGGTATGTTGCCGGTGACGAGTCACGTTATCCGTCATCGGAGCGGCTTGAGGTCGAGCAGGCTCTCATGCGGGGATTCCTCGAACGCGACAAGCCGGTGCTCGGAATCTGTAACGGCATGCAGATGCTCGCCTGCCTCCACGGAGCGCGAATGGTGCATGAGGTGCGGAAAAGCGACCCGCATATTCTCACCCATGATGATCGGACGGCCATGCACTCCGTCGAGATCGTGCCGGGCACCATGCTGTCGCGCATTCTGGGCACCGCACGCCTCGAGGTGAACAGCCGCCATCAGGAGGCGGTCGTCGAAGCATCCGGTGCAGCCGTCGTCGCAGCCAGAGCACCCGATGGCGTGATCGAGGCCGTGGAGATCCCGTCTCGGCGCTTCGCCATCGGCGTCCAATGGCACCCGGAGGCCTTCGCGACTCAGGACAATCCTGGCAACAGGCTGTTCAGCGCCTTCGTGCAGGCGGCGCAACAGCGCCACTGATTGTCACTACAGGAATTCCCGATGCCGATTTCCGTTCTCGGTCTCGATGCGGACGATACGCTCTGGCACAACGAGACGTTCTATCAATCGACGCGCCAGCGCTTCAACGAACTGCTCGCCGATTTCGTCGATGCCAAGCGCCTCGAAGATGAGATCGAGGCTACGGAAAAGCGCAATCTCGGCCTCTATGGCTATGGGGCGAAAGGCTTCACGCTCTCGATGATGGAGACCGCCATCCAGGTGAGCGACGGGAAGATATCGAGCCGAGCCCTCAACAAGATCCTTGCTATCGGCCGTGAGTTGATGAGCCACCCCGTGGAGCCCCTCCCCGGCGTTCATGATGCCCTCGAAGCGCTCTCGGCAGAATACAGGCTCGTGCTGATCACCAAGGGCGATCTCTTCCACCAGGAATCGAAACTCGCGGCTTCCGGCCTCGGCGGCTTCTTCTCGGGCGTGGAGATCGTCAGCGAGAAGAAGGCGGAGACCTACACCCGCATCTTCTCGCGCCACGGCGCCGGCCCGGAGCACGCCGCCATGGCCGGCAACTCCGTGCGCTCCGACGTGCTGCCCGCGCTCGAAGCCGGAAGCTACGCGGCGCTCATCCCGTTTCACCTCGTCTGGGCACACGAGGACGCACCGCTTCCCACTGACCATCCACGCTTTGCCGAACTGCCGTCGCTGGCGGATCTGCCCCGATGGCTGGCTGAGGTTTCTGGTTCGTTGGAGTCCTAATTATCAGACCAGCTACTCTGCAAGAAACCTCCCGAGAATGGCTTACATTAGAATTCGATTTAACCTACATAAATTTGCGCCGTCGAGCGAATGCGATCGGCATGCTCATTTATCTCGTCAAGTGTGTCGACTTTAACCCGTTCTTCTTGCTCTTTGTCGAACAAACCAAGATATTTCATGGTTCTATTGAAATGCAGACGAACCAACGGCTTTCTGTTGTTGTCATCAACCAGAATTCCACAATAGCTCCTTTGATCGCGCATCACGACGCGTGAAGGCTTAAGGATGTCCCGCACAATCGCACTAACAATCATAAAGGCTTCACGCTCTTCGTCCGTTGTAACGATCTCCTCGTCTCCCCCTGATCCTTTTATCACCGCAACCCCAGGATCGATGACTTCCGTTTCTGCGAGAGCAGTCGAGAGTCGTGCTTGTACAGCATCACGAACTACCTCTCGGAACGCGATCTTCACCATTGGAGTGAATTGATCTCTAACGGCAGTTGTAAATCTTGGAATCTGCAGACCCGCTATCATCATTCGGACGAACTCCTCAGATGGCGCTTCTATCTGATTGACGATTTCCTTCTTGATAGCTGATGTGTATTTGAGTTGGTGTGCGGATTGCAGGATGTTGTCGACGCTGAATTCGCCTTTGGAGAACTTCTTCAGTTCATGGGTTAGGTGCCCTTGAAGATCTGACAAATCGAAGGTCCAAAAACGGACGTTCATCTAGTTTGTTTGGGGCTTCAAGATCTGTATGAAAATGAAATGTGCGTCCGTTCGTTAGGATTGCAAATTTTGCATCTGTAACGGAGAAATATCGGTAAAGCTGCGCAAGGTGCACCTTATCTAGGTTGGTCATTATAGGCTTGCATTCAACAAGTATCCTAATTGCTCCATCAATTTTGATGGCGTAGTCTACTTTTTCTTCCTTTTTGCCAACCGCATCTGCCGTGAACTCTGGAACAACCTCATGAGGGTTGAAAATGTCGTAATCCAGAGCATTGAGGAATGGGAGGACAACAGCTGTTTTTACGGCCTCCTCTGTGACCATGGCACTGGAGTGAGATTTCACCTTTTCTGAAAGGATGCGCAACTTTTCTTCAACGCTCATCTTGTCCCCCAGAGTACAGATACGATACAACAACACTGTGAGTTGTGCCCGTCAAGTGAGCATCTTCGGCTGTGGGGTTGCCTATTGCCTCTCCTCTGACAGCCTGCCAAAAGCGCTTGAGCAGGAGACACGCCCATGACCCCGAACGACGTTCTCGAAGAATTCCGCTCCGCAGGGGCTTTGCTGGAGGGGCATTTCATTCTTTCGTCGGGGCTGCACAGCCCGGTCTTCCTGCAGAAGATGTTCGTGTTTCAGGATCCGGCGCGCACGGAGCGGGTCTGCCGGGCGCTGGCGGAGAAGATCAGGGAGAGTTTCGGAGCCGTCGATTATGTGGTGTCGCCTGCGGTCGGCGGCATTGTGCCCGGCTACGAGACGGCCCGGCACCTGGGCGCTAAGGCGATCTTTGTGGAGCGCGAGAACGGCGTCTTCGTGCTGCGCCGCGGATTCACGATTCCGGAAGGCGCCCGTGTCGTCATGGTGGAGGACATCGTCACGACTGGTCTTTCCTCTCGGGAATGCCTTGCGTCCTTACAGGAGCATCCCGGAACCATGCTCGGCGCCGCCTGCCTCATCGACCGCTCCGGCGGCAAGGCGGATCTCGGCGTGCCCCTCGTGTCACTCGTTCAACTCGACATTCCGGCCTACGCGCCGGACCAGCTGCCGCCTGATTTGGCTGCGATTCCGGCCATCAAACCGGGCAGCCGAAGCCTGAAATCAAAATAGCTGTTTATTTGTCACACATAGGGTTGACTGCCTTGGTTCCGACAACTTGACTCTTGGAATTTACACGCCATTAAGTATTTTCCATTGTCAGGATTACTGGTCCGAAGGGTTAATAGCAGCCTGTTCTGGGGCACGTCATACATTCTTCGCGCAGTTTTATTGCCTGCGTAAATAATCGATGTTGCTTGAATAATGAAGGTTGTTAGGCCGCTCCGGCAGACACGGATAGAGAATACTTATGTCAGGCCAGCAGCGGATCGCTCTCTTCATTGATGGCGCCAACCTTTACGCTACCACGAAAACTCTCGGCTTCGATATCGATTACAAGCGCCTGCTGAAGGAATTCCAGGGCCGCGGTTCGCTGGTGCGCGCCTTTTACTACACGGCCCTTGTGGAAGATCAGGAATATTCTTCCATCCGCCCGCTGATCGACTGGCTCGATTACAACGGCTACCGCGTGGTCACGAAGCCGACGAAGGAGTTCGTCGACTCGGCCGGCCGCCGCAAGGTCAAGGGCAACATGGATATCGAGCTCGCCATCGATGCGCTGGAGCTCTCGCCCTACATCGATCACATGGTTTTGTTCTCCGGCGACGGCGACTTCCGCTCCCTCGTCGAGGCCATGCAGCGCCGTGGCGTGCGCGTTTCGGTGGTATCCACGGTGACCACGCAGCCGCCGATGGTGGCCGACGAGCTGCGTCGTCAGGCGGACGAGTTCCTCGACCTGTCGCAGCTCGCATCCCGGATCGGTCGCGATCCCTCGGATCGCCCGCAGCGTCCGATGAATGAGAACGGAGAGCGCCAGCGTCCGCAGCCGCGCAGCGGCGCGCTTGAGAGCCGCTACGGCATCCGCCAGCCGCAGGACGACGAGTTCGACGTCTGACGCCATCGACAAGAACAGCATCATGGCCGCCCCGGACTTGATCGGGGGCGGCCATTGTCGTTTCGGGTCAGAGTGAACTCTCTTCCACCTGGCAGCTCAATCCCAGCGCACCGGCGGTGTTGCTGACGGTGGCCAGGCACAAATCGGTTCGCTCGGGCGGAATCGAGACCGCAAAGCGCGTCACGTAAAGCCCGCCCTCCGCCTCCGGCAGCTTGCGCGCCTCAAGGCGCACGATGTTGGCCTCGTATTGCTTGAACACCTCGGCCAGCCGGGCCACGAGGCCGAGCTGATCGCCGCCGCTGATGGCGATGCGATGGGTGACGCTTCCCGCAGGGCCGGGGCTCGGGTCGAAGGCATAGGGCACCGCACGAATCTCGGCGCCTTCGAGTTCCGCAAGCTGCTTGAGGCCAGCCTCCACGTCGCTGGCCGTCACCTCCGGGGGGAGCTCGCACAGAGCCACGAACTCGGCCCCGGAGCCGAGGGACGCAAAGGTCGTGTCCCGCAGGTTCACGCCGATGTTGAACAGGTGCTCGGCAATGGCCGCAACCAACCCGACCCGATCGGGCCCGAGAACCGACACCAGAGCCACGGACGCCATATTTCCCCTCCCGATTGAACGCGCGAGAGGAAACCTAGCGCAAGATGCCCTTGCGTCAGCCCTTGTCGCGCATGAGACGAGCCTTCTCCCGGTTCCAGGAGCGCTCCTTCTCCGTCTCGCGCTTGTCGTGCAGCTTCTTGCCCCGGCCGAGGCCGAGTTCCACCTTCGCGCGCCCGCGATCGTTGAAATAAATCTTGAGCGGGATCACCGTGAAACCCTCCCGCTGCGTAGCGCCGATCAGCTTGTTGATCTGGTTCTTGTGCAGGAGCAGGCGCCGGGGGCGCTTGGTTTCGTGGTTGAAGCGGTTGGCCTGCAGGTACTCGGGGATATAGGCGTTGAAGAGGTAGAACTCCTCCCCCGAGGGCCCGGCATGGGCCTCGCCGATGGTAGCCTTTCCTTGGCGCAGAGATTTCACCTCCGTGCCGGTGAGCGCAATCCCGGCCTCGTAGGTGTCGATGATCTCGTAGTTGAACCGCGCCTTCCTGTTGTCGGCGACGACGCGGTTGGGACTCTTCGGGTCTTTTGCCATGAGCTCTGTTTTTAAGCGTTGATCAGGCCCGCATGGACCATGGCCGAGCGAACGGCCTGCTTCGCGTTGTCGGAGGCGGGCACCAGCGGCAGGCGCACATCGTCCTGCATGAGGCCGAGCAGCGACGCGGCGTATTTCACGGGCGTCGGATTGGTCTCGATGAACAGGTTCGTATGCAGGGGCATCAGGCGGTCCTGCACCTTCAGGGCTGAGGCGTAATCACCGTTCAGGCAGGCGCTCTGCATCTCGGCGCAGAGGCGCGGCGCCACGTTGGAGGTGACCGAAATGCAGCCATGGCCCCCATGGGCCATGAAGCCGAGAGCCGTGGCGTCCTCGCCGGAGAGCTGGATGAAGTCCGGTCCCATCACCTGCCGTTGCAGGCTGACCCGCGCCATGTTGGCGGTGGCGTCCTTCACGCCGGCGATGTTCTTCAGCTCATAGAGCCGCGCCATCGTCTCCACCGACATGTCGATCACGGAACGGCCGGGGATGTTGTAGATGATGATCGGAATGCCGACGGCGTCGTTGATCGCCTTGAAGTGCTGGTAGAGGCCTTCCTGCGTGGGCTTGTTGTAGTAGGGCGTGACGATGAGCACCGCGTCGGCGCCCACCTTTTCCGCGTGCTTGGAGAACGCCACCGCCTCCGCGGTGCTGTTGGACCCGGCACCGGCGATCACCGGCACCCTGCCCTTCGCCTCCTCGACACAGATCTCCACGACCCGGTCATGCTCATTGTGGCTCAGAGTCGGGGTCTCGCCGGTCGTGCCCACGGGAACGAGGCCGCTGGTGCCCTCCTGGATCTGCCAGTTAATGAAGGCCCGGAACGCCGCCTCATCCACGGCCCCATCCTTGAAGGGGGTTACCAGGGCCGTGATGGAGCCTTTGAATTGGGTCATGAATCTTCCTCGGGTAAAGCGCGCCGGGTCCTAGAGGCCACAAGGGTTTAACACATAGGGGGTGCGGCGCATGGGCGCAAACGTTCCTTCGGGGAGTTGTCCTAGCTCGGCTCTTAGTGTTTCCTCAAGAGAAACGTCGTCACAATGAGATTTGGGCGACAGTAAAGGGGTTAGCGGGTGAGCCTCAACATGCGTCTTCTCATAGGTCTTGCGACATCCGTTGCGCTTGTCCAACTCTCCACCCTCGCGGTCCATGCCAACGCAGCGCCCTCGTCGAAGACCGAGGCGCCACAGGCAGGCACCCTGGAAACCTTCGTTCCGGCCAATCCGGTGCCGGGAGACCTGGATCACCTGGCCGGGATCTTCAAGGCTTATCGGGACAACGATCTGACCGAGGCTGAGATCCTCAGGACCAAGCTCGCTCAGCCGGCCGCCCGTGCTCTCGCAGAGTGGTACGCGATCCGCAGCGGCACGCCCGTTACCTTCGACCGCATCATGGCCTTCCGGAGGGATTATCCGGATTGGCCCCTGACCAACCAGATCCGCCGCAGAAGCGAGGATGCCCTGCTGGCCGAGCGCCGGTCCCCGCCTCAGGTCCGCTTCTTCTTCGACAACCAGGCTCCTGTCACGCCGGGCGGACGGATCGCCCTTGCCTTCGCTCTCAAGGCCGATGGCCTTGGTCAGGAGGCCCATGAAAAGATCCGCCATGTGTGGCGCGAGGACACGTTCGGCCCCGACATGGAGCGCCGCATCCTCGACCAATTCCCCGGCGTGCTCTCCCGGGCCGATCACCGCTTCCGCATGGAGCGGCTGCTCCTGAAGGAAAACTGGGGCGGTGCGCAGCGGGCTGCAGGTTACGCCGGGAAGGACTACGAGCTTCTCGTCAAGGCGCGCATGGCCGTGTTCCAGGGCAAGAAGAAGGCCCAGAAGGCTTTTGCGGCCGTTCCAGCCTCCCTGCGCAACGACCCGTCCTTCCTCTTCTCCCGCGCCTTGCTCCAGCGCCGCAGCAACAACCTGGTCGAGGCCGCCAGCATCATCATGCAGGCGCCCCGGGATCCGGAACTCCGGGTCGACGGCGACGAATGGTGGGCCGAGCAGCGCCTGATCACCCGTGAGCTTCTCGACAAGGGCGACGCCAAGACAGCCTATGAGGTCGCAAGCCACCATGCCGCCGAGTCACCGGTGCAGCAGATCGAGGCGGAGTTCCATGCAGGCTGGATCGCCCTGCGCTTCCTGAACGATCCGGCGAAGGCCTCTCAGCACTTCGCCGCCGTCGCCAAGACGGCCTCGACCCCCATCTCCCTTTCGCGTGTTGCCTACTGGCAGGGCCGCGCGGCGGAGGCCTCCGGCGAGGCTCAGAATGCCCGCCTGTTCTTCGAGCGCGCCGCCGATCAACCCACCACCTATTATGGGCAGCTCGCTCAGGAGAAGCTCGGTCGGACCATTGCCTTGAGGAAAGTCGATCCTCTGACAGAGGATGAACGCAAGGCCTTTGATGCCCTCGTTCCGGTCCAGGCGGTGCAACTGCTGAAGCAGGTCGGCGAGCAGGATCTGGCCATGGGCCTCTATTCCGATCTTGCCCAGACCTTGAGCGATCCTGGTCAGCTCGATGCGCTCGCAGGCCTCGCCACATCACAGCAGAATCCCCGCGCGGTTCTCGCCATCGGCAAGATCGCCCTGCAAAGGGGCTTCCCGCTCGATCAGCATGCGTATCCGCTGGCCGCCATCCCGGATTTCCAGCCTGTCGGGGACGAGGTGGAGCCCGCTATGGTCTATGCCATCGCCCGGCAGGAAAGCGCCTTCAATCCGCGCGCCATCTCCAGCGCGGGAGCCCGGGGCCTCATGCAGCTCATGCCGGCCACCGCCAAGAGGACGGCCCAGCGCTTCGGCGTCGGGTTCGATCTCAATCGCCTGATCGAGGATCCCTCCTACAACGCAAAGATCGGCTCTGCCCATCTTGGAGAACTGATGGAGGACTGGAAGGGCTCCCATATCCTCGCCTTTGCGTCGTACAACGCAGGCGGTGGCAACGTGATCAAATGGGTCCGGTCCTACGGCGACCCGCGCAAGCCGGATGTGGACGAGGTCGATTGGATCGAGCGCATCCCTTTCTACGAGACCCGCAATTACGTGCAGCGCGTCCTCGAAAACCTGAGGGTCTATCGGCAACGTCTGAACGAGAAGGCCACACCGGCGGCCCCTGCCACGGCGGACGCGACAAGCACCAACTAGTGATGCAAGATGCGGCTCATCGATGGCGAGTGGTCATGGAATGAGATGAGCGACGCTTTTCAGGATCTTTTCGTGTCCGCAGCCGACGGGCTGCGCCTCTACGCCCGAGACTATGACCCCTACACGGCGGGTGCCCTGCCGGTCGTGTGCCTTTCTGGTCTTACCCGGTCATCCGAGGATTTTCACGAACTTGCCGTGGCGCTGAGCCGTGATGCGGCACGTCCTCGACGCGTTCTGTCCTTGGACTATCGCGGGCGGGGCCGTTCCGACTGGGATCAGGATTGGCGCAACTACGACGTCAAGGTCGAGTTGAACGATGTCCTGCAAGTACTGACAGACGCTGGCGTCGAGAAGGCCGTGTTCGTCGGCACGTCCCGGGGCGGGTTGATCACCATGGCCCTGAGTGCGGTCCGCCCTTCCCTGATCGCCGGTGTGGTTCTCAATGACATCGGTCCCGTGCTCGAAACCAGGGGACTTAACCGAATTCGCGGCTATGTCGGCAAGTTTCCGACACCCCGCACCAGGCAGGAGGCCGTGCACATCCTGCAGCAGGCCTCGGCAGCCGAATTTCCCGCCTTCACCGACGAGCAGTGGCAGGCTCTGGTGCGGGTGACATGGCGTGAGGCCGACGGTCAACTCGTTCTCAACTACGACCCGAACCTGATGAAGACCCTTGAGTCTTCCGATCCAGAGGCGCCATTGCCCGATCTATGGCCGCTTTTTGAGGGATTGAAGCCGTTCCCCGTTCTCGCCATCCGCGGCGAACTGTCGGACCTGCTCTCAACTGAGACGGTGCAGGCCATGCAGGAAAGGCATCCGCGGCTGACGACGATTGCAGTTCCCGGTCAGGGACATGCCCCCGCCCTCGATGGCCATCTCGTTCAGATGATTGGGCGGTTCATTCTGTCGCTGGAAAGTTCCCCTTGAAGGGCGGGCACGCAGACATCTGACGCTCCAGACCTTGAGACACTAGAGCATCGGACAGTTTGTCGGACCCGCTCGGTTCCCACCTTTGCCTAGCAGAGACGGATGGGGCGTCGCGGATCCGCCTTTTCGTCCGATGCTCTAAGCTTCCCCGATCATCTCCCACAGCGAACAAAAAAGAAAAACCCCGGTGTCGCCACCGGGGTTTTCCTGTCCAATCAGACGAGCCGATTAGAAGTCGCGCTGGATGCGGAAGCGAGCTTCCCAGCGGTCGTCGTCAATGCCAGCCACTTCGCCGTCGACGTCGAGGTTTGCGTAGAGAGCCTCAACACCGATGTTCAGACCAGCAACCGGGGTCCAGAAGGTGTTGACGCCAACGCGCCACTCGGTGAAGTCAGCCAGACCGACCGGAGCGTCATCGTACTCAACGCTGGCGTAGGAGCCGTGGACGGCCGAACGGATGGTGGGCGTCCAGTAGTGGCGCAGACCACCGGCGACCTGCCAGCCCTGAGCCGTCTCTTCGTCGCCACCAGCACCGATGTAAACGTCGGCGGTCGGGGCAGACGCTTCGCTCACGCCGAACGAGGTGCCAGTGAAGCCGAGGTAGCCGAGAGCGCCGTCAGCATAGGCAGCGGCAAGCCAGAGAGCATCGCCAGCGCCGAGCATCGGCAGATTGAAGCCGATCTGCGTACCGATAGCCCAGCCGAGCTCGCTATCGAATTCCGCGAAAGCGCTGCGAGCCTGGTGCAGAGCACCGGAGACCTGAACGGAGCCCCAGGTGCCAGCGTACTTCACGTTACCGACGACGTCGGGCCAACGCTGGCCGCCGGTGCCGAAGAGAGCTTCGTTGCCGACAAGCGTGGTCTGGCCGTCTTCAAGCGACAGGGTGGCCGAGAAGCCGTTGCCGAAGGAGAAGGTGTAGGCCAGCAGGTTCACGTCCGGATAATCGTAGAAGCGGAGCGTGGTGATGTTCTCGTTCGGCAGGTCGCCGTTGGCGAAGAACGAGGTCGTGCGACCGGCCGTCAGGCCACCGAACTGGATGTAGGCCTGGGCGAGGTTCGACGTGTTGGTGGCGCCAACGAAAGGCGAGCCCACCGAAGACGAAGCATAGACGCCGGTGTTGCGGTCCAGCTCCATGCGGACGAAGGCGCGCAGCAGGCCGTAAGCCGTGGCGGTGCGGGCGTCGAGCTGGACGCGGCCACGAGCGCGGAAGCCGATCGAGTTGCTAGCGCGGGTCAGCGGCTCGAGGTACTGGTACTCGGCGCGGACGCGGCCAGCAACACGGAGGCAGGTTTCCGTGCCGGGGATGTAGAAGAAGCCTGCGCCGTAGGTGGAGCAGACGCGAACGTATTCAACAGCAGCAGCCTTCTTCACGGGAAGGTCGGCAGCTTGAGCTCCGGCAACAGCCGCGAGACCCGCGACCGATCCGAGGAAGAGGCTCTTAGCGAGCTTCATGGTTAAACCTCCAAAGTTTCGAGACCCTGGGGGGCCGGGTTTTTGTGCCTCGGTGACTTCATCGAAGCCCTAAACACGTCCCTTTTCCCCTAGTACCCGGCGGCTCGCCTTCTCGGTCGAACCCACCAGGATCACGACTGGGGTGCCCCCGTCGCTGGAGCCACATTATCCATCACTGCCCCGCAAGCAACCGAATGAAGGCGCAAAACGGGCAGCAGCCGGGGCTTTTCAGGGGCATGTTGCACAAACGCAACGTTCACGGGCGACTTCTTTACTTTTCGTTAAGACTTTGGCCCGGCTCTTCATAAATCCTTAAGGAACAAGGCTTTCAGCTCTTTCTCAAAGTCTCGTGATCACCGACGCGGCCCTCTTTTCACCGGCCGGCCGCAAGGCTGCACCTGTGAATAACAGCATCGCACCGCCGGCCACGGCTTCGTCCAAATTCCAAAAGAAAAGAGGCCGGAGCGGGTCCGGCCTCCTTCGAATCGACAATTCCCGCGGGGCTCAGGCGACCTTCGGGCCGATCACCCCCCGGCGAATCTGGTCCTCCTCGATGGATTCGAAGAGAGCCTTGAAGTTGCCCTCGCCGAATCCGTCATCGCCCTTGCGCTGGATGTACTCGAAGAAGATCGGCCCGATGGCCGTCTTGCCGAAGCGCTGGAGCAGCACCTTCGTGAATCCGCCTTCGACCACGCCCTCCCCGTCGATGAGGATCCCGTTCTTCCTCAGGCGATCAAGCGGCTCCTCATGCTTCGGAAGGCGCTTGTCGATGCGCGAGTAGTAAATCTCGTTCGGCGCCGGCATGAACTCGAGACCGGCGTCGATGAGCGATTCGATGGATTCGTAGAGATCGTGCGAGCCCAGCGCCACGTGCTGGATGCCCTCACCCTTGTACTCTTGCAGATACTCCTCGATCTGCCCGGTCTCGCCAGCATCCTCGTTGATCGGGATGCGGATCTTGCCGTCCGGGCTCGTCATTGCGCGGGAATGAAGCCCTGTCAGCTTGCCCTCGATGTCGAAGTAGCGGATCTGGCGGAAGTTGAAGAGGCGCTCGTAGAACCCGGCCCACTCATTCAGCCGCCCGCGATAGACATTGTGGGTCAAGTGGTCGATGTAATAGAGGCCAACGCCTTTCGGCTTCGGATCCGGTTCGCCGAGCCACTCGAAGTCGACGTCGTAGATCGAACCCTTGGCGCCATAGCGGTCGACGAAATAGATCTGCAGGCCACCGATGCCTTCAATCGCCGGGATCTCAAGCTCGTTGGGTCCGACCTGCGTCTGCACCGGCTTGGCCCCCATGGAGAGCGCGCGCTCATAGGCATACTTCGCATCGGCGACGCGGAACGCCATGGCCGGAGCGGAGGGACCGTGCTGAGCCGCGAAGCGCTCGGCGAAGGAGCCCTGCTGCGCATTGACGATGAAGTTGATGTCCCCTTGCCGGTAGAGCAGCACGTTCTTCGAACGGTGCTTGGCGACAACGCTGAAGCCCATGGTCTTGAAGAGCCGGTCGAGGGCCTGCGGATCGGGGTGGCAATACTCCACGAACTCGAAGCCATCCGTCCCCATCGGGTTCTCTTCGGAAATGGCGGCCGGGGGCGCATCGTGCGGAAACGGTCCCATGGTCTTCCTCCTGTTATGCCTCCGATGCAGGAGGCCTTTGCGTGTGAAACCAACGCATCCACCGTTCGGCGGATGCAGTTCTTCGTCAGGCAGCGTCGGGCTGGTTGGCCGGCGCAGCGTCCTGGAATGCCTTGAGCTCGGCGCAGGCCGCATCCACCGCGACGATCTTCGGATAGGCATCGAGCGGGACATTGAAGCGCCGCGCATTGAAGACCTGCGGCACGAGGTAGACATCGGCCAGCGTGATCTTGGCCTCGAAGGCGTAAGGTCCCGGCCCTAGCATGGCCTCGATGGCATCGAAGCCTTCGCGGACCCAATGGGCGTACCACGCGTCCGCGGCGGCCTGATCGTGCCCGAGACGGTTCTTGAGGTAGCCGATCGTTCCGGAGTTGTTCAGCGGGTGGATATCGCAGGCGATCAGGCTGGCGATAGCCCGAACCTTGGCCCGGTTGACGGCACCCATTGGCAGAAGCGGCGGCTCCGGATAGGCCTCATCCAAGTATTCGAGAATGGCGGGCGACTGGATCAGCGTCGTGCCGCCGATATCGAGGGATGGTACGCGCATCTGGGGATTGAGCGTCTTGTACCCCGGGTCCCGCTGCTCCCCTTTCAGCAGATTCACCGGAACGGTTTCATGGGAGACGCCCTTGAGATTGAGGGCAATCCTGACCCGGTACGCCGCGGACGAGCGGAAATAGGTGTAGAGCTTCACGCCTCCTCCCCCTCTGCGTCCTGCGGCGCCAGCAATCGCGCCTGCCGGGTGAGCTTGTCGATCAAGATGGAGAGCGTCTTCTGCTCCTGGGGCGTCAGCACCGACAGGAGGCGCTCGCCGACGGCCAGGGCTTCCGGAGCCACCGCCTCGTAGATGGCCCGTCCTTCGGGCGTCAGGGCGAGCCATTCCTCGCGGCGGTCGTCCAGGTTCGGGCGCCGCTTGATGAGCCCACGCTTCTCAAGCGCTGAAACTGCCCGTGAGACCGTCGATTTGTGCATGACACCGTCGGGCGCCATGTCCCTAGCCGTTCGGCATTCATATTGCCCGAGGGTCACGATCACGCGCCATGCCGGGATCGAGAGGCCGAACCGCTCGGCATAGATCTGGGCAAGCGCGCTCGACGTGAGCCCTGCCAGCACGTTGAGCCGGTAAGGCAGAAACTCCTCCAGAACCACCAAGGGCTCGGGTGCCGGCTTCCTCGCTGCAGATCCGCTTGCCATCGCCATTCCGTTCGTTGCTGCCGCAACCAATAACAGGATTTGTTGCACGAGCAACTAGATTTTCCTGACGGAACGTCAAGCCAGCCCTGTTCAAATCTAGCAGGTTCAGAGTCTGGGCTCGAAACCCAGCCCATCGGCTATGCTTTCAAGTGTTGGAGCCGGCCCCTGCGCGAGTGTTTGCCAACGAACCTTTTCGGCATCCCGACTGATATGGCCCGTCGCTCTTTTCACTTTTCGTGTCAGGTAATTGATGCTGAGGGAACTCGTGTCGCCATTCCCCCGGTGAGTTGTGTTTCGGTCGTAGCCGATCAGCTCGAAGCGGCCGGATCTGTGCCGGAATGTATAGGTCGTGTTGAACGTCTCCCACCCTCCCGCGCTCATGAACCAATTCAGGCGCACCTGAAAGCTGCCTCGCATGATGGCTATCCCGATCTCCTTGTCGAAGGGATCGTCAGCCGTGGGTTCTGTGCGGCGGGGGATCAGGGTATGGTTCTGGAGATGCAGACTGAACTTGCCTGAAGGCTGATCGCGAAACGCGATGGCCAGAATGCGCGGATTGGTGTCGAACGGCTTTTCGCCAAGCCCCTCGAAATTCTCGATGATATTTGCAGGATTGTTCTGGCGCAGGACGAGGATCAGATCAGCATTTCCATCCTGGTTGAGGTCGCCGGACGCTTGCACCTCAAGCATCCACCCCGATGGCACGAAGCCTTCAGCCGTCTCGGCCTGCTGCGGCAGGCTCGGATAAGCGACCTCGGGAATGATGAGGTCCTGAGCCGCTGTGATTGGAGAAAGCAGAATCGCAGCGGCGGAAGCAAGACAGGACAGAAGGGCCGTCGGGCAAGAAGCCAACCTTGCCCGACGGCGACTCATGCTTACACCCGACCGCGGGTGCGGATCATGAAGGTGTCGAAGGCGAATTCGTTGAGCTGCCACCAGGGCAGGACATCGGTGCGGTAGGCCACCATCGACTCGTAGACCTTCTTGAAGTTCGTATCCTTGGCGGAGAGCTCGCCATACAGTTCGTTCGCCGCCTTGAGCGAGGCCTCCATGATGGCTGGCGAGAAGGTGCGCAGTTCCGCGCCGGCACCGACCATGCGGCGCAGCGCCTGGCCGTTCACCGCATCGTACTTGGCCAGCATCCAGTTGTTCGCCGCCTCGCAGGCGTTGGACATGATGGCCTGATAGTGCTTGGGCAGTTCATTGAACTTCTGCTGGTTGACCACGAGATGCAACATGGCGCCGCCCTCCCACCACCCCGGGGCGTAGTAGTATTTGGCCACTTTCAGGAAGCCGAGCTTCTCGTCGTCGTAGGGACCGACGAATTCGGCCGCGTCGAGCGTGCCGCGCTCGAGCGCCGGATAGACATCGCCGGGTGCAACCTGCTGCGGCACCACACCGAGCTTGGCCAGCACCATGCCGCCGAGGCCGCCGATGCGGAACTTCAGGCCGTTCAGATCCTCGACGGTGTTGATCTCCTTGCGGAAGAACCCGCCCATCTGCGTGCCAGAATTGCCGCAGACCAGGGAAGTGCAGTTATACTTCGCCAAGATCTCGTTGATGATCTCCTTGCCGCCGGCGAAGTGCCACCAGGAATGGAGCTGGCGCGCATTGAGGCTGAAGGGCAGGCCCGTGCCCATGCCGAGCGCGGGCTCCTTGCCGACCCAGTAATAGGTCGGGGTATGGGCGCATTCCACCGAGCCGTTCTGCACCGCATCCATGGCCTGCAGGCCGCCGACGATCTCGCCCGGCGCAAAGACCTGGATCTGGAACTTTCCGTCGGTCGCGTCCGCCATGTACTTGGCGAAGGTCTGGGCGGTGCCGAAAATGGTGTCGAGGGATTTTGGAAAGCTCGAGGTCAGGCGCCAGCGAACTTCCGGCATGCTTTGGGCAATCGCGGGAGCCGCCACCGTGCCGGCCGCTGCGGCGAGGCCGGCGCCCTTCAGAAAGTTTCTTCTCTTGATCGTCGTCATTGGCGTTTCCCCAGAAAGCATTTCGTTGCAAGTTGAGTGGACCATAACAACCCGGTCGGTGGCAATGAAGCTTTCTTCCCTGAATCAAGGCCGTGATGGCCGTCTTGTTGTCGTGTCGCAGGACCTGACCCGCGCGACGGATGCATTTTTCATCGTCCCCACGCTCCAGCAAGCCTTGGACAATTGGGACAAAGCCGAGCCCCGCCTGCGCGATCTGG
>JAESGY010000041.1_pt1 | contig 133519 bp, 117 predicted proteins | sample 9269841 | NCBI WGS metagenome assembly JAESGY01 (sample SAMN17022865, study PRJNA683097) | algae metagenome | isolation source: Spirirestis rafaelensis WJT71-NPBG6 and co-occurring heterotrophs from... | place: USA: Pinto Wells, Joshua Tree National Park, Colorado Desert, CA | collected...
GCCGCGGCCGACCACCCGGAGGGACATCCACGGATCATCCAACCGGCTGATCACCGGAGACAGCCCCACCCATCAGCTAGGGAAAATTGAAGGCCCATAAATGCGGAGGCTTCAACGCCCGTTGACAACAACAGCTGTTTGGCATGTCTCTAGTGCCCGTTGGCTGGAATACAGCCGGCAAGTGGCCGTTACGGCGGGCTCCGGAGCCACCCACGACTCCCATGCATGGGGCGTGTGCAACGGACCTCTTCACGGTCAGCCTCTGCTTCGGTGCTGTCATGCGGCTTGTCTGGCATCTGGGCTTGCAGTACCCGGTATGCGGTGGGCTAGGGTACCCGGTCTGCCGGGCATTGGGAGCAGGTGAGGCGCTGCCGGTTTGAGGAGGCTCCTCGTCAAACTCATAGCCTTGCTGTGCAAACCTCAGCAGGTCCAAAACTTTGAAGCGGTCGGGTGCAGTCTATGGATTTCTGTTTAACGGTTGGCGTTACCACACACAACGAGGTGGAGAATATAGCCGTTCTCCTGGACCGGCTTCTTCTGCTCCCGAAGAGCCGAATTCAGATTGTCCTCTACGATGACGGGAGCACCGATGGTACGGCATCTCTGATTGCACAGCATCCGTTGGCTCATCAGGGGAATTTCCAAGCACGCCTCGCCGATGTGAATTTCGGCTCTCCTTCAATTGGCCGTCGCTACATCGCCGAGCGTGCAAATAGCCCGTATATTACATTCATTGACGGGGATGATCTGATTGATCCGAAGGCGCTTGCGGCTGTAGCAGAGCAGTTGGCGCCCGGTTTCGACATTATCATGACGCCTTTCGTCCTTGGACGGCAGATCACCTTCGTAAGACAATTTGATAATAAGCAACCCATTTCCAACGCCACCATCATCCGTCTTCTCTCAGGTATCGCAGGAAAGATTTACAATCGGGAGGCGGTATATTTGCATGCGGAGGATCCCATCAAAGGGCGCAGCGAAGATGTCCGGCTCAACATGCGAATATTGCTGGCAGGGTTTGATCGTGTGCGTATCGAAGACGTTAGGCCATTTTACTACATAGAATCATCGCGTAAATCAACTTACGCAAAGAACATACTATCCCATGAGCTGTCTGCCCGAGTTGCAAATTATCAGATTCTCAAGGCGCGCTATGGTCTTGATGATATATACATCAAGAATTTGCACAAGAACCTGCTTGAGGTGGTTCAGAGAGATCCCACTTTGACAGATTCTGACCGGGTGACACGGCGTAGGGCCATCCATGACGCAATGTCTTTCAAGTTGAAGAATATTATTCACGTCATTGAAGACATATCCGGCGTTAATTTCGCAGCAAAAGTAAATCGGGACCTTGTAGCAGTTACCGATGATCGTAGCATCAGGCACATTTGGATCGCGTTGCGGGGCAACGCGATCCACTCTGCGCCTAATACCCATTGGCTTTCCCCTGACCTGAGCGCGATTTCATCAGTGCTAGGGGGATGCTCTTCTGCAGAAACGGTTGTGATTGTTCATGACGACAGCATCAAGCGCTTCCCGCAATCAATTCGCAACAGACTGTTTCGATGGCCTCTTATCCAAATGAGGTGGACGCCATTAGTGTCCCGGTTCCAAGACGCTCAGAGTCACAACGATTTTGAGGCTGCGGACAGCTTCAATATTTCCCGAGTCGTAAGTGTTATGAAACAGGATGTCATTCTGTATAAGCAGAACGGTATCTGGGAAGTAACTGGTATCAAGATTCCCATCAGAGTGCGAGATTACAGTTCGTATGATGCAAGCAGCAACAAATGTTTAAGTTACATTCTGTCTGATGATTGCTGTGCAGAAGAACTTAATTTCCTGATGGAACTCGCAAAAAAACTTAGGGAGCGCGGGCTGTCATCTCTGAATATTCTATTTACTGGCGGTGAGCAGTCTCTCGTTCTGTCCAAATTGACGACGCTGCTTTCACACGTTGGTGCGTCAGACGTCGTGACGATCCAGTGCGAGATTGCTGACAGGCAGGCTTTCTACGGCAGAGCTTCCATTGTGATCTTGCCGCCCACAGGAGAGACCCACGGACGCTTGGCATTGGAAGCTTTCTCCTTCGGTGTGCCGGTGATCGCCCCAAGCTATGCTCCGGGAGTTGCAGAGATCATTCGGGACAAGAATGACGGCTTTTTGCTCGATGAGTTTTCGGGGGAGGCTATCGCTTCACTTCTGGAGCGGTTATCGCCCAAAGAATACGTCCCTCTGTCAAGAAGCTGCTTTTCACGCCATCATGACTTCTCGGTCGAGCAGTACGTGGCGTCAATCGAGAAAATAGCTTCTGATGTCGCGTGTGAGTTCCCCGGCGAGAACCGGGTTCGCTTTATCCCCCATCTGAGTGGCATGGAGCCTCCGGAGACGCGAAAAGCTCTGCTTGCCCCGCTTATGAAGTCCTATGCTCGGAGGAAACTTCACAAGCTAAGAGGAAAAGCCGTCGAAGTCGTGGTGTTCCTCCGCTTCAACAAGCCTCTCCGCTGGATAAGGCAACAAGTGAAACTGGTTTCGCGATAGCGGAGGTGGCATCCAACAGCCCCAGGCGCAACACAGGGCGGAACTCTGAACACCCGGATGTAATTTCAATGTTTTGAGCATGCCGCGTGCCGGAGTAGGCAGCGGCTGTCGTGGGCGTGTGCATCGATCATGTGAAAGATTGCGCAGCTGCGCTTTGCTGCCTCTTCGGTCAAAGGTTCCATTCCATTAGCTTCTTCATGATTGTAGAGGCGCGGGCGTCAAAAGAGTGATTGGTTGATATCCAGGCTGCGAGCTCCGCACGGCGCTCGAGGTTGACTTCGTCCGTATCATTGACCAGGGATGCCAGTTCGTCGCCATTCCTGAACACTTTGTACGACCCGTTTGGAAGCAGGTCGGACAGACCCTCGACGGGGTCGACGGCTAGACTCCCACCCACGGCAAGAACATCGAAGACGCGATTGGAAATGTATCCGAGGCGGCGCATGTCCTCCCAGTGATCGCAGAGTACCATGCGGCTCGATGCATAGAACTCGCCCAGGACAGAATTCGGTATCTTCGTGCCTTTCAGGCGATCGTCAGTGATGAACGGTTCCCAGTTGCTCCCATAGATATGGATATTCAAACCGTACTCGACGGCCCAACGGACAGAGTCGCGGAATGCGCCGCGTGCATTCCCAACGAATACCACCCTGTCGTTCGAATTGCTGACAAGTTCGGGATCGAATTTGAAGCGGGTGACGTCAGTGCATTGTGGGAGATGTTCAATCGGAACCTTGCACTGTTGTCTTAGAGCCTCGGCATGCACTGAAGACGCAACATAGACGTGATCGTACCTGTTGAGTTCCGCTGCCGATACATCGTCTGGATGGCTCATGAGCCATAGAATATTCTTTTGATGTGCCTTTGGCTTCAAACTCTTCAGCCCACGGAGCATGATCACGACGTCGTCGGTATCAGACAACGGGCATTCCCAGTCGTCGCGCATGTCGACCCTGGCCACGCAGCCGGCACGTCGCAAAGCGGCTGCCAGGCTTTGTGCAAAGTGGAAGTCGCCCCAGTCCTTACCGCCGGCAAGCGGAGCCGGACATTTGATCGCGACGCGAGTGGCGACCGGGGCATTCGCCAAGAGGTCGATGACGTGTCTGGCCCGGTGTTCGTAGGTGTGCCTATCCTGCACCAATCTGCGAAGTTCCGCGACGCGCTGTTTCCGCTTCTCGTCATGGCTCAGCCAGTAATTGATCGTGTCCGCCAGCGACTGACGGTCATGGTAGGTTGGTACCAGGTCGCCGAACAGCTCTCTTGCCCCTTCAGCCGCGTTCGTAACGACGAGACAGCCGGCGGCGAGCGCATCAAAGACGCGACTGGTGCACCCTCCCCATGATTTTGTCGAGAAGTCAGCATCATCGATGACGATCTTCGTCGATGCATATGCATCAGGCAGTTTCCGATACCCGACCGGCTCTATGCTGATCGACTGGAGTGGCGTGTTCTCCCAGCCGGCCCCGAACACTAGCCCTCGCCCCTTGATCATGAAAGGATCAAGGTCGAACTGGATGCTCCGCGCGACATCATAATTGCTGCCTATGTAGCAGTAGTCGCAGGCATACTCCGGCCGCGGGTGACCGTTTGAGAACAGAGCTGTGTTGCTGGCAAGGGGTAGAACCGCGGCTCTGCGTCCTGTGTGCTCCTGCAGGTATTGCGCCGAGCATTCGGATAGGGTCCAGACATGATCATAGGCGTGGAAGGAGGGCGCTTCAACCCAGTGATCGTGCCAATGCCGTACCCAGTTCACGGTCGTCACGTAGGGGTTGATGCTCTTTACTTTGGTAAGATCAAACCTGCTTGCCATCACGACCAGCATGTCGATGCCCGCTGCGCTGGACCAATCATCCTCCCCTATGTAGCGGAGGTGTACCGGCGCGATTGCCTGAAGGGCGCGGCCGAGTTCCAGAGCAGTCTGAAAATCATTGCTGTCCGACGTATTCGTCACGATAAAACCAATGGTCGGACGAGCGCCTGTCCAGAAGCCCGGGCGGGAGAGCATATCGCGGCGGATGCTATGGCGAAGCCACTGCGCCCATGTGCGGTTGAAATGATCGTTGTTCCGAAGGCGCCTGACTGCAGCACTATCATCCTTGTTGCGGCTGTGCCCGTGTCTGTGGATGATTTCCAGGCCTTGGTCACAAAGTACTTGTTTTTGGAGCTGCTTCTCAATCTTGAAACATAGATCGACGTCCTCGAGCCCGTATGAATAGGCCACGTCGAAGCCGCCGACGGCTTCGAAGTCGCTGCGCCGCAATGCGATGAATGCTGCAGTCACGGCCGGTCTCGACTGGCGCGCACCGGGCAGAACTGGAGTTTCTCGGGTCATCCGCGACTCGTAAGGTCGTAGATATCCGCTTTCCATCGCCGGTTTGATAAAAACTCCCAGATGCTGAGCCGGGAGGCGGCTTTCCCAGCCAGGGGCCTCAACATAATCCAGCAATTTGGCTCCGATAAGACCAATGCGCTCGTCTTGAAGGGCATCAAGAATGCGCTCTTGAACCGGGCGCTTGAATATCAGGTCGTTGTTCGCGAAGACGATGATATCGCCGGTCGCCTTCTGTGCGCCGAAGTTATTCGACTCGCTGAAGCTGAAGTTGCCTTTCCTGTCGAAGAATTGCAGGTTAGCGCCGCTCTCTTTCGCCCATGCGCAGACTTCGGACGAACGATCGGTTGACTGATGGTCGACGACAATCCACTCGAATTGTTGAAGTTCACCTGTCTTCCCGGCCGATTCCAGCAGATCCTCCAAGATTTCAGCGCCATTGCGGTTCAGAATGACGACCGAAATCTTCTGGCCGCGGGGTAGGGTGGGCGATAGATCGAACAGATGGGATTGCGCAGGAAGCGTTGCTCCAATTTGATGTCCCGGCGGGCGTATTGTTCCCTCACTGTGGAGTATCGATGACTTTCCAATAGTTGGCCCTACGTTCGTACTGATGCTTCCACCAGCAAGAACATTGGGCGCTAGAGGGAACTCGAAACCAATGATCCCGTCTCCACCTTCATTCTGTTTAACATCTTCACGCAGGTTTGTGGCCTTGGTGCGCGCATATGGGATGCCGTCGATGGTTAGCACCAACTCTACAGGCCCGCTCGTGGGGCTGCTCTTATTGAAAGCCCAACCGCGAACCGCTTTGCGGCTCCTTCTTTCGACCTCACCAACGATGAGGTCCTTCTCATGCGGCCTCCCTGCCACGTCGGAAGGTGCAGTTTCACCATCTTGGCCAGGTCGGCGTCCACTCCAGTCGATAGGCAGGTCCCCGAATGCAGCGTTATGATCCAGAGAGCGGAGCCTGATATCCTGCCCAAATAAACTTTCGGGGATCTCGTGTGAAATGCTGAAGTACAAGGCGTGGTCGGGAAGCCCCCCGGAGAGCTTGGCCACTGATTGATGCGCAGTGAAATGCTTCAGCGGATTCGAGTAATTCCTAAGTTCCAGGACAAGCCGCACCGGGAGACCTGGATACTGCTCATGGACCACCCATCCCGTGATCGACAGGGTGAAATCCTGCACATCTGCAGTCAGTATTCCTAATCGTATCGGCGTAGGATTACTGGGGCAGATTTCAGTCGCCTCCCATCCCCCCTGTATCTGAGGAGGAAGCTTCCTGAGTGGCGTCTCGTACAAAGCGAAGGGGGGGAATTTCTCAGGAATTACCTCAGGAGGCTTCTGTTTCGTATCACCTTTAGTTCGTGCGTGGGTCCGCAAAAGCTTGATGCGCGTAGGCATTCGGTGAGGTGTCAGGATCCACCAGATCGCTTTCGCGCCATGTCTGGCCACAGGACGGACAGGCAGAAAAATGCGTGCCAGAAGCTCCCGTAATGAGCGAGTGAACCGCCAAGACATGATTGACCCTACGAGATTAGGAAGGTTTCGGTTCTCACGATGCGCTTTGCGAAGCTGCTTCAATCAGATGTGAGCACGACCAGCAAGACCGTGACGGTATGCATCCGGTCCAATGCCCCAAAGAAACAGAGGGGAAAGCTCAGCTTCAAGAGTAGATGTTACGCTCACATCAGGTTTGCTCATGATTGTCGCCGGTGGTTGTGACGATTGCCCGTAAGGGCTCTCTAAGGTTGCGTCATCGACAAAGTCAGGAGGTCGAGATCGCAATACCTTAACATCAAGCGTGGGCCCCACGCCACTATATGCCCATGAAATACTATGGCGGATCTCCGCCCAGGATTTTGTGGCTAATACAACTCTGTCCTTCTCTGTGGAGCTTAGAGCGAAAGGACGATTTGTCCCGTGGCGCAGGTTCAAGGTGTGTTGTCAGAACCGTTCGACACTGACGAGTAGTTCGCCGCCGCCTTCGGAGCGTTCACACCGACCCGTCACAGGGGAAGGTTAGGCAAAGTACCCCGATCGTCAGCTTGGCATTCTTGGAGACGGTGTTAAGGGAGCCTCCCGAAGCGGAGTAATAGGAATTTGGGTTGGAGGCTCTTTGCTCAGGTTCTATGAAATAGCTGGCGCAGAGCGAGGCATGGTAACGCCCTCCCGCTTCTGAGCCTTGATGGGTCGCGAAAGCGAGTTACCTATCCATCAGGCGCAATTTACGACCGCATTTTTGTAGTGAGCAACGAGAAATCTGTCCTGAAATGACAGATTTCTCGTTTGTGCATGTACGAACCAACGCCAGAAATGCCTAGGTTATGCTTTGGACACCCTAGCGCCTATTTCAGTAACTGCTCTTACCAGAGCATCGATATCGCGACTCTCAGTACGGTGGTTTACAATCGCCGCGCGAATGGCGACCTGTCCTGCCAAATTCGTTACCGATGGCGCAGCAATCCCGGATTCATGAAGATTGGCGACAATCTCGGAATTGACCTGATCTGAATGTTCGCTCCGATATCGGAAGCAGACGATGTTCAATTGAGCTGGGGCGAGCAACTCAAGCTCGGGTTCAGCGGCAACTTTGCTCTCCAAATACCGCGCGAGTGCACAGGACTTGGAAATGGTTGCCCCGATCTTCTCGGTGCCGTGCACTCTTAATGTAAACCAGGTCTTCAAGGCCCTGAACCCACGGGAGAGGTCCAGTCCAAAATCGCATGGCCATGGCGACCCACCTGCCAATCCCCGTGTGTCACGTCGCAGGTAGCCAGGGTGCGATGCAAAGGTGTCATGGTGGATCGTGCTATCGCGCACAAGTACAAATCCTGCATCGTATGGAACCTGACCCCATTTGTGGAAGTCGAATGCAATCGAGTCGGCATCCTGGATTCCATTCAAGCGAGGCGCGATATCGGGAGACAGCATGGCGAGAGCTCCGTAGGCACCATCGACGTGGAACCAGAGCTCCTCATCCTCAGCGACCTGCGCGATGGCTTCAAGATTGTCGATTGCTCCTATTTCAACGGAACCGGCCGTACCGACAATCAGAAAGGGAACCCGGCCCTTTTCACGGTCAGATGTGATGGCGTGCTTCAGCGCATCGATGTCCATGCGATGCAGTTCGTCGGTCTCGATCAACCGCAAGGCATCGCTGCCAATCCCCGAAACCTCCATGGCCTTCGCAACGCACCCGTGTGCCGCTGCAGATGTATAAGCAACGAGTTGCGCCGGCTCCGCGGCTATGCCGGTACGGCGGGATCCAATGCCGAGTGCAGCCGTCCTGGCCACGATGACAGCGATCAGATTAGCCGTCGACGTGCCGGTGACGAACAGGCCAGTCGCCTCTTCGGGGAACCCGAAGATCTCCCCAACCCAGCGTGTGATCTGCCTTTCGACCTCGATCGGAATATGGTCACGGCCTCCGAGGTTTGCATTTAACCCGGCAGCAAGCATTTCTCCGAGCACACCAGCCGGATTTCCCCCGCCGTGCACCCAGCCCATAAAGCCAGGATGGACATTGCCCGTGGAGAAGGGAAGGATCGTTTCCAGAAAGTCCTGATAGACTGTCGCCAGATCACTCTCAAACGTTGGAAGAGAACTCCCGAACCGCCCACGGATCTCGTCTGGAATCGGTTGCCAGACCGGACGCTCCCGAATGTTCTGGATATAATCCAGAATATCGTCGAGCATTCTGTGCCCGGTTGCGCGCAGTTCGTCCCAATCGACCGGATCGAGATTCAGATCGTCGCGCATCATCTCTCCTGATATTACTGCATACTAAATTTTTACGTTGCAGGGTGCGCCAGATAAGCCCTTCAGGTCGGTTGCGGGGAAGAAACCGCCCGTCACCCGAAGGCCCAATGAGTCTCCTTGCGGACAACTCACTCCAGGCTTTAAAGCCATCAGCTCGCGTCGATGCTCATGACGTGTATCGCGCTGTAAGCATTGACCGTCAGACCTTGCCTTTCCAGGGCACGAGCACGCGCTCCAGCCATCGGATGCCGAACTCAAACAATCCTGCGAAGATCCCGATGAGCAAGATGCCCATCATGACGACGTCAGTCCGGAGGAAGTTGGATGCATTCAGCACCATTTGGCCAATGCCTGCATCGGCAGCGATCATCTCCGCAGCTACCAGCGTCGTCCAACCGACACCCATTCCGATCCTCAACCCGACCAAAATTTCAGGCAAAGCCGCCGGCAAGACAACATGAAGAAGCACCTGGGTCGAGCTCGCGCCCATGGAGCGCGCGGCATTGATCTGGTTTTGCGAGGCGGACAGCACCCCCGACCGCGCAGCTAATGCCACAGGCGCGAAACATGCGAGAAAGATAAGTAGAACTTTTGAAGTCTCTCCGATGCCGAACCAGATGATCATCAACGGCAGATAGGCCAAGGGAGGCAGCGGACGGTAGAACTCGATCAACGGATCAAAGATGGCGCGGACAACCCGGTTCATGCCCATCATCAATCCAAGCGCCACCCCGAGAACAGCCGCCAGCGCGAAGGCCTGCAGGATCCGAAGCAGGCTGGTCAGGATGTGGATCCACAATGGCTCGCCATCAAGCTCTCCATTGAGGGCCTGCCCAAGAACACTGCCGATAGCCTCCGGCGCTGGTAGGAAAAGGGGCTTAATCCACCCTTGATGCGTCGTAAGAGCCCAAAGCGCGAGCAACAACCCCACGCTGGCGATGCTGATCGCATAATTCGGGGCCCGTGATACGAGGGTCGTCCACGATCTTGCTGCACCTTTTTCCTGAAATGGGGGGCGCTTGGAGATCACGGGCGCCGAGGTTTCCTGCTCGGCGGGCTCCGAAACGGACAAGGCATCCATATCAAACCTCGGTTTTGAAAAAGTGATCGCGGCGCTGGATCGCGTTCAACACACGCTCACGGACAGCGATAAATTCAGGAGACGATTTTACCGCGCGCGCATCCCGGATCTCGATGTAGCGTCGGGAGAAGTCCAGATCGATGATCTCGACGATGCGACCAGGCCGTGGACTCATGATGACGAGCTTTGTGGCCAGGAAAACCGCTTCCTCCACATCATGAGTGATGAAGAACGCCATCTTTGCGGTGCGATGCCAAACCTCGAGCACCAGTTCCTGCGCCTGCTCACGCGTAAACGCATCGAGAGCCCCGAAGGGCTCGTCCATCAACAGGATGCGTGGATCATTCGCCAAAGCACGAGCAAGACCGACGCGCTGCTGCATGCCGCCTGACAGCTCATAGATTTTATGGTTGGCGAACTCAGACAATCCAACAAGACTGAGCATCTCGGCTGCCAAGCACCGACGGTTGGCCTTGGGGATGCCGCGCATCTTCAGTCCGAAAGCCACATTATCGATCACGTCAAGCCACGGCATAAGTGCATGTTGCTGAAACACGACACCTCGATCTGCGCCCGGTCCTCTGATTTCCGCACCATCCAGAAGAACCCTGCCGTCGGTTGGTATCAGGAACCCTGCAATTGCGGAAAGAAGCGTCGTCTTTCCGCAGCCGGACGCGCCGAGGGCAACCGCGAACTCGCCGGATTTGATCGTTAGATTCAGATGCGACAGAGCAACGGTGCTGGAAGGGCCTTCTCCATACCGGACGCTGAGGTTATCGATTTCGAGTATGCCACCCTCCTCGCGCAAAAAGAGGCCGCGCCAACGGGTGCGACCTTTGGGTGCCGGCTCATCTATCTGGCAGCCTTGACGTACTCATCCGTGACAAATTTGGCATAATCAGGGGCAAGCGCCGAGATCCGGCCCTGTTCTTTCAAGAAGCCGGCAGTATCAGCCAGAGCCTTGGCTGCGCCGCCACCTAGCCAAGCAGGAGACGCCTGCTCTTCGAGAGACAGAAAGCGGTAGGCAGCCAGGGAGCCTGGTACATCTGCGGGGGCAGCGCCCGTAAGCTTCGCAATTGCTCTCGCCTGAGGAGAATCGGCATTCCAGGCGTCTGCCCTAGCCTTGTACTCTGCGTCCTTCTGCGCGATCAGCTTCACAAGTTTAGTCAGGAAGAGCTTATTGGCCTCAGCCCACTTGCGATCGACCATGATCCCATCGAAAGTCGCGCGTCCCTTCCGAGAAAGCTCGCCTGCAGAAACCAGGACCTTACCGTTCTGTTTAGCTTTCCCAAGAACGGGGTCCCAGATGAATGTGGCGTCGATGTCGCCCCGCTCCCATGCGGCAGCAATCTCCGGCGGGCGCATGTTGAGGATCTTCACGTCCTTCGGGTTCACGCCCGCATCGGTAAGCGCGAAGATAAGCTGAAAGTGAGCCGTCGACACGAAGGGAGTGGCAACGATTTTGCCCTTCAGATCCGTGACGGAGTTGATGTTGGTGCCATTGCGCGCCACAAGCTGCTCGGCATCGGCGATATCGTCCAAGATCCAGAACAGCTGGACATCCATGCCCTGCGAAGCGGCCGTCGCGATGGGGCTGGAACCAGCCTCGCCGATCTGGACATCGCCCGAAGCCATCGCCCGCACGACGTCGCCTCCACCCCCGAACTTTCGCCAATTAACTTTGTAACCGGTCTCGCGCTCGATGGCGCCTTCGTCCATGAGCACACGAAGCGGTGTCACCATATCTTGATACGCAAAGGTTACTTCCTGATCGGCAGCTGCAACTGAGCCAGCCAGTAGACCGAGCGCTGTCATGGTGCTCAGGAACAAAGTCCCGATCGTCTTCAATCTCTTCATTGGCTTACTCCGTCCGGTCGCTGCAGCTTTGCTGGAATATGCCTGCTGTTTCAACCACTAACCTTCTTGATGATGGCGCAAATTAGAGTCAGCGAAGCCTATTCGCAACTGAAAAGTTACAGCATATCTAGGTCTGGCCTTTGCTCTAAGATGTTGATGTAAATATCGAATTTTAGCGAGGAGCCACTCCTGGAGATTTTGCTCAAAATCTGCGCACCCATGTCAAGTGTGGAGAGCATTCGGCCTGCGCTTTGCAGTCACGGCCCCATAGTCCTGTGTGCATGTGTCTACATAGGCTATGGATCATCCTGTAATGTACCACTTCGAATCTGCTGAGGAATGACAGATACTTTGCTGCCTGGGTGTAAACTGAGATGAGCAAAGAGCTTCAGTCTTGCCACTATAGTCGTGTTTGAGCGAATTGAATGGTCTAGGCAAGGCCGCTGTCAGCGGCAGGGAACTCCCGAGAGCAACCTCCTATGTATTTGGTCTCGCGGGGTAGTGGTACTACTGACCGCTTTTTAGAGGGAGGCGCTATAGCCCGACTCCTTCATGGCAAGGTTCCTATCACTGTGTCAGCCTTAAGCGGCTATCGTGTGTCCTCTTCACGCCAGTCTTGAAGAATACTTGCAGCATGTTAACGGAAGGTGCGGCAGTGCCGCTACATTCGTCATGCAACTAAAAGGTACGTTCGTGAACTTTCTCAACCTGTTGAGGGCGCCTTTCGCAAAGCCGACATTCAGCAAGCAACTCGCTAGCCGGCGGGAGCGCTGGGAGAAGGGGAACCGTCCGGATTTTGGGCCCATCTACGGCAAACTGGGAGGCCGCAAGTTCATGGAGGCGAACGGATGCAAAGTCCCTGATTTGCTCGGCCTCTATAGCTCGATTGACGAGATTCCAGAGTTTTCGGATCTCCCATCGAGCTTTGTCCTGAAGCCGAGCAGAGGTGATGGAGCAAAGAACGTTTTCGTCATGTCAAATGGTAGTAACCTTCTCGACGGCAAGCAGTACACCAGAGAGGCGATGATCCAAGCCATCAAGAATTCCAAGGAGGGCAGGCACTACGAAGGGAAGTACATGGTTGAAGAATTGCTTGTGAACTGGGATGGCCGAGAGGGCATCCCGTACGATTACAAGTTTTGGATGTTCGGAGAAAACATAGCGTTTATCCATGTCATCGAGAGAAACAGCGCGGTCAATACGAAAAGTAACCGACACTGGTACCTCAAGGAGGACTGGTCCAATCTCGGCTTCAAAGTCGTTAATTTTCAGCAGCCGCAAACGGCGCCGCTTCCTAAACCGGACTGCCATGACGAGCTTTTCCGCGATGTTAGAAAAATCGGCAGAAAGCTCAACATGTTCATGCGGATCGACATGTATGCCACCACAAAGGGAGCTGTGTTCGGAGAGTTCACGCCGATCCCCCACGGTGGAAAAGGATACACCAAGCGAGCTGATCGTTGGCTCGGCGGATTTTGGAAGGGAATAGAAGGAGGGGCATAGCTGGATCTCAATTGTTGCCCCACCATTTCTGCTGCGTATCAAACAGACCTCAGTGGTAACAATGTTTACAGAGCTGCATCGCTGTTATATGCTGCGGTTGCCAGGAGACATTGAGGCCCGTTGAGAATGCGCTTCTCATGGACGAAGCGCTTGAGCCCTCACACATGTCAGAGCGCTGGATATTTAATCCCCAGGGGAATGACTCCTGCTGGGCTCGAATGATCGCGCTTCCAAATCAACGCGGTGCCCATGAATCACCTTCGCGCAGGGATCGCGCCACGCAGGTCCGCACCTCCTGACGGGCCTTGGGCACTGCGGCGGCCATTTTGGCGGATGCCCGCAGCTTCGGCTGCGTGTCTCCCCCTGCAGCTTCAGCCGCCCACCACTCGGAAAGCCCAGGACGAAGTGGGACACTCTTCGGTCAAGGCGCTGGGAGGCTCAAGACACCGCACCGGGCTGACACGCAACGCGCCCGGTGAAGCGGATTTGAAACAGCCAGGATCAGCTCTGCATGTTGCTGCCTCGCCGTCGTGGCTCCATTCTCAGGATTTCGATGAGCCGATCCTAGATGACCAGGATGTCCAGGTTCGTCATTTTCAACCCCGTGGAGAGCTTCGCCACCGCGACCTGCTCGGATGCGCCACTGCCATCCTGGTCATAGTAAAGAACACCATCATTCCGGTCATAGATAATCCGGTCAGTTGCATCGTGCGCTTCGTCGCCGGTCCAGAAGGCTGACGACCTCAGGGTACCCTCCCGTCCCAATCCCGTGAACACACTGTTGTTCAGCCAGAAGGTATCCTCGGCAACCGAGAAGCCCTGAACGGTGTCTGGGCCTGTTTGGCTGTTTGGAGCCGAGTTATAGACGTAGACGTCTCTTCCCGCTCCACCGCGGAGAAGGTCTGCGCCCCCCTCACCATACAGCCGGTCGTCACCGCGTCCTCCAATCAGAACATCATCGCCAAAACCGCCATAGAGGCGATCTGCGCCGATTTCGCCATACTGGCGGTCATCACCGATTCCTCCGAACAGGCGATCGTTGCCGTCCTCTCCATGCAGACGGTCGTTACCTCCTCGGCCCACAAGCTTGTCGTTTCCAACGCCGCCTTTGATCCAGTCGTTGTTCGCGGCTCCGTAGAGAGCGTCATCGACATTCATGTATTGGAGCTGCCCATAGAGGGGGGCGTCGGACCGGCTGACATCATCCGGAAAGCTCGTGCTCAAGCTCAGGCCAACCGAATGGAGCACCGATGCGACAACGGAGTTGCTGTTCAGGTCTCCTCCGGGAGCTTCGCGAAAGATGTCGATGCTGTAGTCCAGATCCGCTTTCTCGATGTTGTTGGCATGTTGCACCATGACCTTCCAGACATCGTTGGCGTCTCTGGTGCCGAGGTCGAGAACCTCGCGGTGCCTCTCCGCGGGGGTGTCCGAGCCTCTCCTGTCGACGGAGTTAGCCAGATCGGCATCGACCAGTGTCTCAAGATCGCCGTTCGAACCTGCGGTGCCTCGGATCACCTTCTCCGAGATGACCCGCCCCTGTTCATCCGTGACGGTCTTGACGAGATAGAGGTGAAGGAAGCCGGTATCGATTCCCTCGAATTCGACAGGCTTGGCCTCGATGGCAATCACGGTGGGCATGGCCAGACTCCTACAATGGCCCGGGTCGCCCTGGGCACTTCATTTCTCCTTCATCAACTTTGCTGATGGCTTTGCCGTTCCATGCTGCATCAAAGTAGCGCACAGTCTCTCCTCCGCCACCGTGCCGAGTTTGACCGGATCGGTCGCATGATTGCGGTCGCCGAAGCGAACCGCGAGACCCAACGGGCCCGGGTCCGCAGGGCTGGGAGAAGCCACGCCTCATTCACTGAGTTAACCTCGTGGTATTGACGGCAAATGCTACCGGGCGAGAGCCTCCCCAATGACCCACATCCCCGTGCGCACCAAGCCTCGACGGAGATCTGCGGCATCTGTGGCAGGCCTAGCGCTCGCCCGGGCGGGGACCACAGGACCTATCAGGCGCTGCATCAAGCGATCACCTCTGACATCAGTCCGTGCGCTGCCATTGAGACTGCGCTCACCCAAACCATCATCAATGAGAACTGGGAAACCCCACGGTGCCGGATGATCGAGGCGTGCCTGCTGGCTGGTCACAGGCAGGAAGGTGGGAGCCTGAACGCCACAGCCGTGCCGGCACGCACCAGCCAACCCGGAGGGCTGCGGGACGGTCAGGGCACGGCACTGCGCCGGAGCAGGCGACCAACGCCATCCGACGCAGATCGCGCCGCGACACGGATGACACTTCTCGCCACCAACCAGTATGGTCAGCGGACTCGTGCATGATCTGCGCGACGAGCTAGAGGCAAGCCAAGAGCACCTATCGGAGCGTCTCCCGATTGTTGAGGCGCAGATCGACGTGTTGCGCGCCCGTAACATCACGGCAAGTCTGCTGCAGGAGATGTCAAAACAGACTATGGGAGACGCTTTCAGCGGCAGCGTGGCGATCTATCACCTTTTGATCTGCAGTCCACGACGTTCGGCCTCTCCTGAATGAACTTGGACATTTCTCCCGGCCTTCGAGCGCGGAAGCCTTTGTGACAAGCATTCCCCAACTGTCGGGACCCATAAGCGGCCGAGACAGGATCTGACAACCTCACGGAAAGGTCGGCGGTTTAGCCTGGGTGAGTGCGCGCAGACCGGAAGATGGGGCCCCGGTGAGGCGCCCGCTGACAACATCCCGGTTCGGAAAGGTCGCGACTGGCACGCACCGGGTGCATGCAAAGGACAGGATCAATGTCGCCCATCCCTGCTTCACGCCCGTCAAAGGCGGCGCCCAGATCCCGAAAGCCATGTCGTGCGAGAGACGAGGACGTTCAGGTTCATCCAGTTGGCCTCGGGCGTCTTTTCGCCACACGCCCTCTGGTTTGGGGCGAGAGTGCGCAGGATTATGATACGTTGCTCATGAAGGTCACGGCTGCCATCAAACCCACCGATGTGATCGAAGCCATGTGGGTCAGGGACATTACGGATCTGATGTGGGAAGGCGAACGCCTGCGGCGGCTCAAAACTGGTCTCCTGAGACGGCGGGCCCAGGAGGAGTTGGAAGACGTGCTGGAGGGTATCGAAGGGGCAAACGTGATCGACGGGGTTGCGTACGGCATTCCGTCCATTGCAGCGTACTATTCCAAGGGTCATAAACCCGCAGTCACTCACATAAAGGGCATCTTTGCTGAGCATGACCTCGACGACAATGACATGACCGCGCGGGCTTTCGCCTTTCATTTTGACTCGGTGGAGCGCATTGAACGGATGACCGCTGGGGTCAATACTCGCCGCGATCGAGTGATCAGTGAACTCGCGCGGTATCGGGAGGGAGGCAAACGCCGGTCCCGGATGATCACCGACGATGTCACGGGTATCGACTGATCCCTTGGGTCCGACTCATGTGTTCCCCTCGACGAATTGCCGCCAACCGTGCCAATGCCCAACGCAGCACCGGGCCGCGCACAGCGGCGGGCAAGGAGAAATCCCGTCGCAATGCGCTAAAACATGGTCTCTCCATTCCGGCTTCGGCCGATGCGGACTGGTCATGCGAGGTAGCGCGTTTGGCCCGTCTCATAGCAGGTGAGGAGAGAGATAATCCCCGGATCCTCAAAGCAGCCGAGCGCGTAGCGGAGGCCTCCGTCAGCGTGATTCGGATTCGGCACATCAGGACGACCTACTTCGACATTATGTTCCGCAATCTGAACACCATCGACTTTGCGCTCGAGATGTTTGGGAAGGGGCTAGTCCGGCTGGACCGTTACGAGCGTCGGGCCTTGTCGGGACACCGCACGGCCGTTCGCGCCCTCAATGAGGTGCGGGGCATGGCGGGTAAGGGAAGGACGGTGCGATAACTCAGGGCTGACCTGCTTGTGATTCGGAAAGGCTGCTTCCGCCGCGGGAGCGGACCTTCAGATGAGGTTCGTCTCGTGCCAGACCTGTATTCCTGATCGACTTTGGCCGATCATCGAATGACCTCCGATGATTTTCGATGCTTTCTGAAGGTGTAGGAGTTCCTGCTGAAGACGATCAAGTCGCTTCATCAGCTCAGCATCAGATAGCTGATGAGCACAAGGCAGGTCGGTAGGCCCGATCCCAACACCAGTGACACGGGAGATCTGTTCGAGCGTTGCTGGACCGACGCCAGGGTTTGTTAGCCAACGGACGTCTGAGACAGTGGCTACCTCGCGAATGCTGGGATGGCGTCCTCCAAACGCCTGCAAGATGGCCTTGCGGGCGCGCAAAGAAACGCGTTTAAGCGGGAACGGCTCATCCAATTGCATTGGCGCTCGCAGTCTGAAATGGACGTCAGGTGGTGTGCCCCGCTCCTTGCGGAGGGGGCACTCTTTTCCTGTTGGGCTTAGATGATGAAGAAGTCCTTGTAAGTCAGCTTGAGGTTCTTGCTCAATTGAGCAAACTCCACCGCATTCCTCGAGCCGGAGCCGTCGGCATCGTACGAAAGAACGCCCGTCTTCTTGTTGTAGATCAGATAATCGTCCCGCTCCCGGGCCTTCGTGCCGATGGTGAAGAACTCCGCGTCCAGCTGTGTCGGGTTGGACAGTGTCCCGCTGCCGAGCTTCTTGAACACGGCATTGTCGAGCAGGAAGCTGTCGTTCCTGACGTTAAGATCGACGACCGTGTCAAAGTTCACCTTGCGATCCGTCGAGGCTGTCCCGAGCTTCGAGTTGAACACGAAGGCATCGCTGCCCGAGTTGCCGTAGAGCCGGTCGTTGCCCGAGCCGCCATTGACCACGTCATCACCCGATCCGCCATAGACCCGGTCGTTGCCGCTGTCGCCGTACACCCAATCATTGCCCGATCCACCATCGACAGTGTCGTGTCCAGAACCACCAAAGACCCAGTCGAAGCCAGCATTGCCATAGACCTTGTCGTTGCCGGAGCCGCCATTGGCATAGTCGTTGCCGGTGCCGCCGTAGACCCAGTCATTGCCGCTGCTGCCGGTAACACGATCATCACCGCTGTCGCCGTAGACCTTGTCGTTGCCGGAGCCGCCATCAAGGCTGTCATTGCCGCCGCGGCCTCTGATCGTGTCGTTGCCGCCCAGGCCCTTCATGACGTCATCGATGGTATCCCGGCCGTTGAGCGTCTCCGACCGGGCTGTGCCGCTGCGAGGGACGACGGGATTGCCCGGGTTCGGAGGAGGGGCAACCTCGTCGGTGCCGGTGATGTTCACCGTTACCGTTGTCTTGGTGCCGTCAGCGCTGAACACCTCGAAGCTGTCGGTGTAGACCTGGTTCTGGACGAACTCGTTGTGAGCCGAGGACGCCACGTAGGTCCACTGGCCGTTGGCGCCGATCGCGAACGTGCCGTACTGACCCGCCGTGCCGGACTGCGCCCGGAAGACTGCCTCGCCACTGTCCGGGTCCGTGATGGTGAGCTGGCCGCTCGTCGACAGAACTGCATCCGTCTCAGTCAGATTTACCACAGCCGAGGATAGAACCGCCCCGTCGTTGGTGCCGGTGATCGTCACCGTCACCACTTGCGTGGTGCCGTCCGCCGCCACCGTGATCGAGTCCGTGTAGGTCTGGCCTGCGACGAACTCGTTGTGGGCCGTGTCTGCCACGTAAGTCCAGGCGCCATTGGCGCCGATCGTGAACTTGCCGTAGCCGTTGCTGCCTGCAACGTTCGACTGTGCCAAGAAGGTGGCCGCACCGTCTGCGTCGAAGATGGTAAGGGTGCCGGAGGTGCTGATCGCCGCCGCCGTATTTCCCTCCGTTACTGCCTTCGCCGTGGCACCGGAAATCACCGCTGCGTCGTTGGTGCCGGTGATGTTCACCGTCACTGTCGTCCTGGTGCCGTCGAAGCTGAACACCTCGAAGCTGTCGGTGTAGACCTGGTTCTGGACGAACCCGTTGTGAGCCGAGGACGCAACATAGGTCCACTGGCCGTTAGAGACGATCCCAAATGTGCCGTACTGACCTGCCGTGCCGGACTGTGCCCTGAAGGTTGCCTCGCCGCTATCTGGGTCCGTGATGGTGAGCTGGCCGCCGGTCGACAGGACCGCGTCCGTCTCCGTCAGGTTCGCCGTGGCTGAGGATAAGACTGCGTTGGCCGGAGGAGGATCCTGGTTTGGAACCCAAACATCTCCAACGAGCTTGCCGTCTGCAAACTGCAGAACTTCGATGTTGAGTACGTTGTCCGTGCCTTCATCGGTGCCGGCGACGGTCCGGCTCGCGCCGGTCCCAGTAATGGTGTAGTTCGCACGGTTGCCGGAATACTGAGCTGTATCGTTTCCTTCCCCGCCATCCAGCGTGTCGTTGCCCGCGCCGCCTCTCAGGATGTCATCACCACCGTAACCATACAATTTGTTGGCTGCGCTGTTGCCGACAATGAGGTTGCTGAGCTGATTGCCTGCGCCCTCGATAGCCCATTTCGTCAGCGGGTCACCAGGGTTGATGGGGTCAATAAGCTGAAGATTCTCCACATTGGCAGTCAAGGGGCTGGCCGCCGAGATGGAGATGGAGCTGAGTATGGTATCGATCCCCTCTCCAGCCGCTTCAAGCACGATGTCTTGGGTGTGGTCTACATAGTAGGTATCGTTCCCCAGCCCACCCTTCATTCTGTCGGCTCCGCCGCCGCCATCCAAGACGTTGTGTCCGGCATTGCCGTTCAGCGTATTCGTGCCGGTATTTCCGACACCAATCAGGTTGGCTGTTCCTGTCAGGGTGAGCTCTTCGACTTGAGCTGCGAGCGTGTGATCGACGCTGGCGAAGACGTGGTCGTAGCCACCCAAGCCGCCATTGGCTTTTTCGACAATCAGAACACCGGCGTTGTCCACGACATAGACGTCGTTGCCATCGCCGCCCTGCAGGGTGTCATTGCCTCCACCGCCGGAGAGAGTGTCTGCTCCGCCAAAGCCTTCGAGATTGTTGGCGCCAGCGTTGCCGGTCAGGACGTTGTTGAGCTCGTTTCCATAGCCATTGATGGCGGCCGATCCGGTCAACGTCAGATTTTCAACATTCGCTCCGAGTGTGTGTTTAGCTGAGGCGAAGACATGATCCGTGCCTTCATTGACATTCTCGGTAACGACATCGCCGTCCTTGTTGACAATGTACGTGTCATTCCCAGCTCCACCAGCCATCGTGTCAACGCCAGCAGAGCCGCTGAGTGTATCGTCGCCATTGGTCGCGATGCCGCCGGTTGCATTGCCGGAGATCACGCTGTTGACCGCATTACCGGCGTCGTTCGTGGGCTCTTCGCGGATCGCGTAACGCGCATTCTGCGGGTTGATGATGTTGTTAAGGATCTGCGTACCGTCAGAGTAGTAGGTCTTGAGCGGGAATTTCGCAGGGCTGTCCGCTGTGTCGCCATCCGGGTAATCTTCACGAAGGCGGATCTGGACTTCGTCATACGCCCCTGGAGTTTCTTTGGAGTTGTTCGAAATAAAGCTGTCCCTGAGCACCGTGTAGTCGGAGCCCTCGATGCGCACACCCTGGCGCATATTATCGTGAATATCGGCTCCTGAAATGGTTACATTATCAGAGAGCTTGACCAGAATGCCCTCGCGGGTATTCCCGTAATACTCACCCCCGATGATCTGAACATTGGTGACATGGGCGATCTCAGGCTCATTGCCGCGCTGGATATCGCCGCGCTGGACGACGATCCCTGCGCCGCCGGTCGCTCCTGTGCCGTTGCCATGAGCTTCGTTGTTTTCCAGAACGATGTTCTGCGAAGCATTCTGAATGTTGAAGCCGTGACGATCGTTGGCGTAGGAAATGTTGCCCTCGTAGACACCGCCCACGACCCCATCCGCAACGAAGCCGTCAAGCCCGTTGTGGTGTGCCGTGGAGTTCGTGACCTTCAGGTCGTACGTGATTTCGTGCGGATTGATGCCATATGCCGAGCAGTTCCTTGCCTCGACATTATCGAGCGTGATGTTGGTCTGCTTGTCTCCTGATTCTTCCTTGACGCCGCAGATGAACCCGGCCTGATGCCCGATGTTGTTCGCCCGGTTGCCGTCGATGACCAGATTGGAAATCGTGACGTTCTCGACCGTATCCAGAGCCGTTCGGACAATACCGTTGAGCCTGGCATCGAAGCCGTCCTCAAGTTTGATGATCGTCTGGCGTGTTCCATCGTTGCCGAGGGTTCCGGTGAGCTCGACGCCTGAGAGAAGCTCGATTGCACCGACCGAAGCATTGGTGTTGTCGCCGGTGACAACCCAGTTTCCAGCGCCGAGCTGCACTGTGACTTGGCCGCCGTCGGGATTGGCCAGATAGAGTTTGTTGGCTTCCGCGATAGCCGCTTTGATCCTCTCGACGTTTTCGGCCGGGTTAGTAGAAGGATTGTTGACTGGGATGATGGTCATTCGCGATGTCCTTGTGTGCTCGATATGGGCGAGTTGGGTTGGTCGCGAGCGCCGTCGTCACCAGACAGCGGTCTGATGTGCGATCCGAAGGACCGATCATGGTTGGGTGGCGCCGCTCGCGGAGGCCTTATTCAGCGTTGGGTTCGGCTCGGTCTGAGAGAGTAGTGTTCTCGCGACGGCGGTGTACCCATTCCGGCTTCGAGACGAATGTAGATCCCGTCTCGCGTCGATTCATGAGCATAATGGCGTTTTCCTCACCGATGGCTGCCTGATTGCTCAGAATTAGATAGGTATTTCTTTAAAATCGAAATGGATGCATTTTGTACTTACTGTGCAATTTCGAGCTAATAGCTCAGAAGTCATGACAATGCCTAACGCTGTTGGAGTAGCGAACCTGCCCCAAAGGGATTAAGACCGATCTGTGCGAACCTAGCCGAAGAGCGATGAATGGCCTCAAGCCCATTGCTTTCGCAGCATTTTTAAGACGCGAGGCTGTGATCAGTTCCGGTGCAAGGTCGCCACTGCAATCGTGGCGGGGGATGCCAAGTGAGCCATAGGTGTGAAGGGTGTGATCCACCTTATGTGAGAGTTGCGGCATTTCAGACATGCTGTATCATAGCGGTTTTCGATGATTGCTGAAGTCTATTCGCCGACTAAGTAAGATGATGTCGACTGCGTCCTGCCGGTCAGCGAAGGTATGATCTTTGGCCAAAGCAATATTGGCAGAACGAACCCAGATGCCCCGAATGAGGCGCTGCCAGATCCGACTGAGAGCCAACTCTCCGATCTTTTTCCCGCCTCGCGTGTTGTGACTCTTGCGCTCATAGGAGGATCGGAGAGGGATGGCGGCCAACGGGGATATTCTGGACTGCCTGATCGTCGGCGGTGGGCCGGCAGGGTTGACCACGGGGCTGTATCTTGCCCGATTCAAGCGCCGCTTCACGGTGGTGGACAGCGGCACCCCCCGGGCGGCTTGGATTCCGACGAGCCACAACATCCCGGTCTTCGCGGAGGGGATCTCCGGCAAGGACATCCTGGCCCGCGCCCGCGCCAATCTCGAGCAGTATGGGGCCACGATTCAAGCCGGCCGGGTCACGGGCCTGAGCAAGCAGCCCGACCGTTTCATCGCGGTGGTGGAAGGCAATGACGGCTCTACGGCCCAGATCGCCGCGCGCCGGGTGGTGCTCGCCACGGGGGCGGTCGACATCGAGCCCGATCTGCCGGACGTGCCCAATGCGGTCCAGCGCGGCCTGGTCCGCTATTGCCCCATCTGCGACGGATACGAGTCCCGTGACCAGAAGATCGCCGTCATCGCCTACGGGGCTCACGGGATCGGGGAGGCGGTCTTCATCGCCCGCACCTATTCCCGGGACGTGACGCTTCTGACCCTGGGGCAGCGCCTCGAACTCGACCCGGAGCAGCAGGGGAGGCTCGACGAGCACGGGATCAAGGTGGTCGGGGCCCCGGTCGAGTCGCTCGCCATGGACAACGACCGGATCTCCGCCGTGAACGTGGCCGGCAAGGAGCACCGCTTCGACGTGCTTTATTCGGCGCTCGGCCTCAAGTACCGCTCGGACCTCGCGATTGCCCTCGGCGCCGAACACGACCCCTCAGGCAGCCTGATCGTCGACAGCCATTGCCAGACCACGGTCAAAGGCCTCTATGCGGCCGGTGACATCGTCCGGGGGCTCGATCAGATCGTGGTCGGCATGGGCCATGCGGCCTTCGCCGCCGCTCACATCCACAACCATTGCGAGCTGCCCACCGAGGACGAGCCCGGCGGGGCTTAAGTGAGCGCCTTCGCCAGGAGCGGCAGGCTGATGTCCATCCGGTAGTCGACGGAGGAATGGTCGTCGTGGAATTCCTCGTAGGTGTGGGGAATGCCGGCGGCCTCGAGCTTCCGGCGCATGATCCGCGAGCCGTAGACCATATTGTACTGGTCGATATTGCCGCAATCGATGTAGAAGGCCTTCAACTTGCGCAAGTTGGCCTGACACTCGGCCTGATCCACCATCCGCAGCGGGTCCCAGCGCAGCCAGTTGGCCCAGCGCTCCTCGATGACCTCGCAGGTCTCGAGGTCCACCGGCAGACGGACACCGTAGAACTGGCTCGGGTCGGGATCGAAGCTCGCGGCCTGGGCGAGCAGCATCAGGGTGTGCCAGTCCTTATCCTTCGCCTTGGGCCCTGCCTCGAACTTGCGCAGGAAGGTCTCGATGGACATGCCATGATCCACAAGATGGCGGAGCGCACCAGCGAACTCGCCCAGGTGGTAGAGGTATTCGAATCCCACGTCCCCCGAATGAGAGGCCGCGGCCGACCACACGGAGCCCCCATGGCGAAGCACGTGCACCATGGCTCCGTAGCCGCCCGAGCTCTTGCCGAACACGCCCCGTCGCCCGGCGCCGCCGCAGCCGAAGCGCTCTTCGACGAAGGGCAGCATCTCGCGGATCAGGAAGGTCTCCCAGAGGCCCATGGCGGCGCTGTCGACATATTGGTTGCCGCCAAGGCGCGTGAAGCAGTCGGGGAAGGCCACCGCAACGGGCGGCATGGCGCCCGTGCCGATCAGCCGGTCCAGGCGCTCGGGCACGTTCTCGCCGTAGTTCTTCCAGTTGGTGTGCGCCGGGCCCCCGGCCGTGTAGCCGACGAGATCAACGAGGAGGGGCAGGCCGCGGCCGTCATGGCCTGCGGGCATATAGACGTCGACCCGGCGCCGGGCGGGATCGCCGAGCAGGTTGTCTTTCAGGCAATCGCTCTCGATCCAGAGGCTGTGCACCGTGCCCGCCGGCACGTCATGGTCCTTGCGCATTGTGATCCCTCGTGAGGCTTATTGTCCGAGATTTGCCGGTCAAGACGGCACTTGTCCAGAATCTGGGTTATCGCGCCGGTTAATAAGTCCTTATCGCACCTAGCCATTCCACAGGTGCTAAGTCTACGGTGCAGCCCCAGGTGTCAGACATTTGGTGTCATACTTGGGGGTGCAGACATGAGCGATGGTTTCCTGCCGCGATGGAGCCTGAAGACCGACGGGGTCGTCATGCCCGACGAGCGGCTGCCGACCGGCCAGATGGTGGTCGTCGGCCTGCAGCATGTGGTCGCCATGTTCGGCGCAACCGTGCTGGCGCCGATCCTGATGGGCTTCGACCCGAACGTCTCGATCCTGTTCTCCGGCATCGCGACGCTGATCTTCTTCCTCGTGGTCGGCGGCCGGGTGCCGAGCTACCTGGGCTCGAGCTTCGCGTTCATCGGTCCCGTCCTTGTCGCCACCGGGGCGAGCGTGGGCAGCCCCAATCCGAACATTCCCCTGGCGCTCGGCGGCATCATCGCGGCCGGTGCCCTCTACTTCCTCATCGGCCTCGTGGTGCAGCTGGCGGGACACCGCTGGATCGAACGGCTGATGCCGCCGGTGGTAACAGGCGCCATCGTGGCCGCCATCGGCCTCGTGCTTGCGCCGATTGCGATCAACAGCGCCTCCGGCATCACGCCCGATAACCAGAATGGCAGCGACTTCGCACGCTGGATCGCCCTCGCCACCGTTGTAGCGGTTGGTCTCATGGCGGTTTATGCGCCGGGGATCTGGCGCCGCCTGCCGGTGCTGATCGGCGGCGTGCTCGGCTACCTGGTCTACTTCGTCTGCGCGAACGTGCTGGGCCTCGGCCAGCCCATCGACTTCTCGAAGATCGGCGCGGCCGCCTGGTTCGGTCTGCCATCCTTCCAGAGCCCCGTCTTCGACATGCGCGCCATGAGCCTGATCGCTCCGGTAGCCGTGATTCTGGTGGCCGAGAACCTCGGGCACATCAAGGCGATCGGCGCCATGACGGGCCGAAACCTCGACCCGTATCTCGGCCGCGCCTTCATGGGCGACGGTGTCGCCACCATGCTGTCCGGTGCTGCCGGCGGCACAGGCATGACCACCTATGCCGAGAACATGGGCGTGATGGCCGTGACCCGCATCTATTCCACGCTGGTCTTCCTCATCGCCGCAGCCTTCGCGCTGCTGCTCGGTCTTTCCCCTAAGTTCGGCGCCTTCATCGGCACGATCCCCGGGCCCGTGCTCGGCGGCCTCTCCATCGTGGTGTTCGGCCTGATCGCCGCGACGGCGGGGCGCATCTGGGTGGAGAACCGGGTCGACTTCTCGAACCCGCGCAATCTTATCACGGTGGCGGTGGCTCTGATCCTGGGCGCCGGCAACTTCAAGCTGAACGTGGCGGGCTTCACTCTGGACGGCATCGGAACGGCAACCTTCGGGGCCATCATCCTCTACCACTTCCTGAGCATGGCCCCGAGCACGGTGGATCGGACGGAGACCATGCACTAGAGCATCGGACAGTTTGTCGGACCCGCTCGGTTTCCACCTTTGCCTAGCAGAGACGGATGGGGCGTCGCGGATCCGCCTTTTCGTCCGATGCTCTAACGTGCATTGCTAGGAACACGCATTTGGAGCCCGCGTTGAGCCTCGACGCGGGCTTCGTCTTTTTGAGCCGGCCTATTCCGCCATGGCCGGCAGGAGGTCCGCATCCTTTCGCTCAAGGGATGTCAGCATGAGCTCCGACCAGAATCGGACCCTGCCGCCTCAGGTGCAGGACCAGCAGCCCGGCCACGAGACCGAGATGAACCCACGGCCCGACTACGAGCCGCGTTATGCGGGCAGCAACCGGCTTCTGGGCAAGGTTGCCCTCATCAGCGGCGGCGACAGCGGCATTGGGCGCGCGACGGCCGTTCTGTTCGCCCGCGAGGGTGCCGATCTCGCCATCATGTACCTGAACGAGAGCGAAGACGCGCAGGAGACGAAGCGTCTCGTGGAGAGGGAGGGGCGCTCCTGCCTGACCATCGCGGGCGATGTGGGCGATCCCGGCTTCTGCCGCTCGGCGGTGGATCAGGTGATCCAACGGTTAGGCAAGCTCGATATTCTGGTCAACAACGCCGCCGAGCAGCACCCTAAGAAGGAGATCGACGAGATCACGCCCGAGCAGATCGACCGCACCTTCCGCACCAACATCTTCGGCTATTTCTACATGGTTCAGGCGGCCATGCCCCATCTCAAGAAGAGCGCCGCCATCATCAACACCACATTGGTGACGGCCTATCGCGGCAGCTACGAGCTGCTCGATTACAGCGCCACCAAGGGCGCGATCGTCGCCTTCACCCGGTCATTGGCGCAGAAGCTCGCGGGCGAGGGCATTCGCGTGAACGGCGTGGCGCCGGGCCCGATCTGAACCCCGCTGATCCCCTCGACCTTCCCGGCCGAAAAGGTGAAGCAGTTCGGCGCCAACACGCCGATGAAGCGCCCCGGCCAGCCGAACGAGGTGCGCCGTCTTATCTGTTCCTGGCCTCCGAGGATTCTTCCTACATCACCGGTTCGGTTCTGCACCCGAACGGCGGTGATCCCACAGAGGCCTGAAACAAGAAGGGCGGCTCTTTCGAGCCGCCCAATCTTTGTGCGCTACAGGGAAAGTCAGCGTCTGCGGCGCACACGCACCGGAACCGGACTGTGTGAAGGCGTCATCAGCGTGAAGAGCAGCATGACCGCCGAGAGAGAGCCGCCGATCAGAAAAAGAACTTCCGCGATCTCAACCTGAGAAGCCACGCCAGTGACCGCTGCAAAGACAGTAACAACCGCAAAGATGAAAAGCGCACGAAGGGCAACCGGACGATTCATTGGCCATCTCTCCCAAAGTGTTCTTGAAAACGTGTGGGGGGAAGTCGGGTTCCATACGAATAAAAGCCTGGAGCATTACTTTTGAACGACTGATGAACAGGCTTGATAAATCGTCCAATGCGGAACCTTACAGTCGCGCTTGGCGTTGTTTGAACATCGTCGGCTTAGAGTCGATTGTCATGTTTAGCGAGGTAACACCATGCTCGGTTGGGCAGTCACTTTTCTCATCATCGCTCTCGTCGCGGCTCTCTTCGGCTTCGGGGGCATCGCAGGCACCGCGGTTGAAATCGCGAAGCTGATTTTCTTCGTTGCGATCGTGCTGTTTGCGATCTCGGCCGTCATCGGTCTGCTGCGCGGACGCAGCCCGATGTGATGCCGCTGCGGCGCATCAGACGTCGAACGCCGCCCTTGAAGGGCGGCGTTTGTCGTTGAGGGATGGCGGCCTTTCTGCCGCATCAGCCCTGCAGGGCTGCCCGGGTCATGCTGTCGGGGCCAAGATCGTCGAGGTCGTCGACATTCAGCAGCGAAGCGAGACGCTGGCGCGCCCGGTTCACACGGCTCTTGATGGTGCCGACGGCGCAGCCGCAGATGTTCGCGGCTTCCTCATAGGAAAAGCCCGATGCTCCCACCAGAAGAAGGGCTTCACGCTGGTCGGAGGGAAGCTGGGAGAGGGCGCTGCGGAAATCCTCGAAATCCAGGTGGGAGCCCTGCGAGGGCTGGACCTTCAGCCGCCCGGCATAGGACCCGTCAGGATCCTCGACCTCGCGGCGGCGCTTTCTGTACTCGGAGTGGAAGAGATTGCGCAGGATGGTGAAGAGCCAGGCGTTCAGGTTCGTGCCGGGTTCGAACCGATGCAGATTGGAGAGGGCTCGCAGGAGGGTGTCCTGAACAAGGTCGTCGGCTCTGTCGACCTGACCCGAGAGTGAGATGGCAAAGGCGCGGAGGCTGGGGACCGCCGCGAGAAGAGCCTCCCGTAACTCGGGCTCCGGTTCCAGGGTCATTGAGACCCGCCCTTTTGCCCGTTCTTGTCCAGCTGGTCGAGCAGCTCCCTGAAGCGGTCCGGGACGGGCTGCTGCATGAGCTCGTCATACATGGCGCGGAGTTGGTCGCCGATACGTTTCTGGCTGCCGCTGTCGAGTTTAGGATCGGTTGCAAGCTTTGCGCCGGAGCCATTGTCGAGACTGACCCGAGCGAGCTTGTTCCCCTTATCAACCGTCATATTAGTCCCCTTGCCACCCCTCGTTTGTCCGGGGTAGCCAACCTTGGCAGTATCCATATATTCGTTTTCGAGCAATAACGCTCATTGCTGCACCCGGTTCCATTCTGCGGAACTTTTGCAGCTTTGCCGCGTTGAATGAACCATCGGTACAACGAGTCAAAAGCACAGTTAAGGGGAAGCGAATGTCGACAGCCCAGCTTGTCGTCCAGCACTTACCATACCTTCGCCGCTACGCGCGCGCTCTCACAGGCAGTCAGATGGCTGGGGACGCTTATGTCGCCGCCACCCTCGAGACACTTGTGAGCGAGCCCGAGACGATCGGCCCTTCCGGAAACGTGAAGGTCGAACTCTTCCAGGTGTTCACCCGGATTTGGAATTCCCTGTCGGTGAACGGCCGGAGCGAGCAGATCCAGCGCGACCTGCCGGCCGAAGTTCGCCTCGGGCAGATCACGCCGCTTCCCCGCCAGGCCTTCCTTCTCTCCTGCCTTGAAGGCTTCGGAGAAGAGGAAGTCGGGCAGATCCTCGATGTCGACACACGGACCGTGCGCGACCTCGTCGACGAAGCAGGCCGCGAGCTCGCAGCCGATATGGCCACGGACATCCTCATCATCGAAGACGAGCCTCTGATCGCCATGGATCTCGAGGCTCTTGTCGAAGGCCTGGGGCACAACGTCACCGGCGTCGCGCGTACGCGCACGGAGGCCGTCAAGCTCGCAGCTGCGAAGCAGCCCGGTCTGATTCTGGCAGATATCCAGCTGGCGGACGGAAGCTCCGGTCTCGATGCGGTCAACGACCTCCTCAAGTCTTTCGAGGTTCCGGTAATCTTCATCACGGCCTATCCGGAGCGGTTCCTCACGGGTGAGCGTCCCGAGCCAGCCTTCCTGATCGCCAAGCCATTCCAGCCGGCCAACGTGTCGGCCGTCATCAGCCAGGCGCTGTTCTTCCAGCAGAGCGCACGCCGGCGCGAGGCTCGTGCGGCGACAGCCTGAGGTTAAACGGATACCAATCTTAATAGTAATAGCCCGGCTTTTTAGCCGGGCTATTCTTTTGTGCTGATGTATTGGGCACAAAAAAAGACGGGCTCGAAAGCCCGTCTAAGGTGCCGGCCGATGCACAAGGGGAATGCGGGGAGGACCAGGAGGCCGGTGCTTAAAGAACGTCCTATCGAAAACAAAGGTTCCAGGGTTTTTATCGCCCTTTTTATTCTTCTCTCCTACGGAAGGGTCCAGGAACATCAAAGTTACGGTCGCGTTAAATTTCTGAAACGTCGAGGTTGAAGAGCAGGAGAGAGGGATGTTCCGTATCCCTGTAGCGATGGTGGGGTTGGCCGGAATCTTCTTCGTTGCAGGGAGCTTCGTTCCTGCTTCCTTCAATATGTCCTATCAGGCGCAATCCGAAGTTCTAGCCGACGCTACGCTGCCCCAACGTATGAATGCTCCGGCCAAGGGGGACCGCATGATGGCTCCCGTTCCGAGCGCGAATCCCGCGACAGTCTCGATCGTTGAACTCGTCGGCGTTGCCCAGGCGACGGTGATCCTTCGCGATCGGGACGGGAAGGTGCTGTACAAGTCCGATCCTCTCTCAGGAACCACCATCTACGCACGCGACACAGATCTGCCTGTGGTTACCCTCAAGGAGGAGCGGCAGGCTCCCGCGATCCAGCACCCCGTCAGCCAGCGGGAGGGGACCGAAGCTCCCCGCGAGCCGAAGCCGAAAGCGCGCAAGCCGGTCGGTTGCCTCGGCGATGTGAGCCCCCTGGCCAAGGCGAGTGCCGATAGGATGCCGAGCCTCTGTCTGGCGCTTCTCCAGCAATCGCTTTCCTGACGAGTATGGAAGCAGGCAAGGTACGCGCGAGCGCGGAAGCGTTCCTCTTCATGGGATAAGCATCATACGAGAGCGGAAGGATCCTCATGCGCCCCCATGGCCAAGATCGCGCGGGAACCAATTTCAGTGGCAAAGGTTCCCTCTGACAGAGTCCATGTTGCTGCCTTCTCACAAGAAGCAGCAAGGAAAATGTTTTTTCTGAAAAATATTAATAAGTATTCACGTTGATCTATCATGTTGAGCCGGCCATTCACATTGCCTTGAATAAGTCAATGTTCGGAACGGTTGCTCTTGCTGGGCGTTTAACCCTCGCGCACTTTGGCGCTTTAACGCGATTCAATGTACCCTCAGGAGAAATAAGCAATGCTGAAGAAGCATATGGCAGCTTGCCTTGTAGTGACGGCTTTCGCGGCTGCGCCCGCCCTTGCGCAGACCTCCACCACCCCGTCGGCTCCGACTGACCGTCCGGCCGCGTCCGGCACCGGCACCACCTCAACAGGCTCGCCGGCTATGCAGCCCGGCGCTTCGGGTTCTTCGTCGACGATGAGCCAGTCCTCGTCGAGCATGACTCAGAGCGGCGGCATGCAGGGTCAGTTCATGACCAAGATGGAGTCCAATCAGATGATGGCTTCCGATCTGATCGGAACCCGCGTGGTCGGCGCGAACAACGAGTCGATCGGCGACATCAATGACGTCATCATGGATCGTAACGGCCAGATCATGGCGGCTGTGGTGGGTGTCGGCGGCTTCCTCGGAATCGGCGAGAAGGATGTGGCTGTTCCGTTCAACGCCCTCGAGTTCATGAACGCTCAGCAGGCTCAGGCCATGAACAACAACTCTGGCGGCGGCAACAATAATGTCGCGACGACAGGCTCGACCACCACGACGGGCAACACCGCTACCACGGGCTCCGGCACGGCCGGAACGTCCAGCACGACGGCCAGCAACACCTCGAGCAACCAGAACCAGCCTGAGCGCGTGGTTCTGCGTATGACGAAGGATCAGCTTCAGGCTGCTCCTGCATTCGACGATGATGGCGACAACGCCAACAACTCGACCACCGGTTCTGCCGGCACCTCGACGGCTCCGAAGCAGTAATCTAGCGGCTCCCTGAGAGGCTATGCGGCGCCTGGGGCGACCCAGGCGCCGTTTTCATGTCCGCGCAGTGCCGAGCTGCGTAAGGCAAAATAAAAGGCGCAGCCATGAAGCTGCGCCTTAAAGGTACCAGTCCAAGGGGGCATTCGGACCGGTTTTCGGCATAACGACCGCCGCACAGTCCGGTTCCAAAGAGTTTTCCAAAAAATTCCTCTGTTCCTCCCGCCGACATCCGCATGATGTCTGGACTTGTTGACGCATAAGGAACCGGGGTCTGGGGCATACGTTGCCGTTAGCAAGATGCGGAGGGAGCCATGACTGCAACGAATGAACTGGATGCCGTTCTATGCCAGGAGGAACTGCCCGATGAGTTCTCCAGGCTGACCTCAAGCTCTCCTTACAGGGATAAGCCGTCGGTGGCCTTCATGCTCAGTGGCCTCATTCCCGTCTGCCACCAGGACGATGTGACCTGTCCCCTCATGTTGAGGCGTCATCTCGTGGTCCCGGCATGGCCGCATGTGATGCCGACTGCGACAAGCGCTGGCGCCTGAGCGCCCGGCAGTTCAAGGTTTTTCTTTTATGGTTGAAGCGTTGTCACTTCCGTCCGGACCCAAGCCTGTGGCGGTTCTGCTCCATCCGAGCGCCGTCCCGATCGTCGACGTGTTTCGTTCCTTGAGCCGTCTTGAAGACCAGTACGATTTGGCTCTGCTCGACGGGCCTGAGCAGGCGCTGGCGACCTACACGCAGTCCGAAACGGCAAAGGGTATCGTCTCTGACGCGCTCCTGCTGGCCTTCGCCTTGACCCGGCAGCGCGGGCGGCCGTTCATCCATAGACCGGTGCGCTCGCGGCATGGAAGCTTGGACGAGTATTCCCTTCTGACGCTGATTGGTGCCTCACGGAGCCCCTCTCCGGAGGTGGCGCTCGAGGCTGCTCGGTATCTGGACATCGTGTCGCTCGATTTCATGGCTGCCTTGGCAGGGGATCTGGTGCGGCAGATCGAGCTGGGTGCTGTGGCATTCGAAGTCCCAAGCCTTCCCGAGTTTCGAGCCATCACGGGCGTTGGAGCCGCCGAGGAGGTTGTCGTCGAGGCTGCCCTGACGCGCAGTGAATTCAACTTCAGGCACCAGTAGATATTCGCTTCAATATGGTTGAGCAAAGTAAAGGGGCCGCTGAGCGGCCCCTTTGATTATTGGAATGGATGAATGCGTTATTCCTGATTGCCGCGGGTGTTGCCCGAGGCCTGACCGCCCTTGCGGCCAGCTTCCGAGGCGAGTTCACGGTCCTGCGAGAAGGACCGCTTCTCGGCGGGAACGCTCTTGCCGCCCTTGCTGGCGATTTCACGCTGCCGGTCGGAATCCATCGACGCGAAGCCACGCTTCGAGGTCGAACCACCTGCCATTTATGCCTCCTAATCGAGTGGTGTTCGTGCATCATCAACCGCTCGCTGAATCGATGGTTCCGGTCAGGAAGGGCCAACCTTTGCAAAAAATTTTACGAAATTATTCAGACCTCACGAATTGGCACACTTAAGGCAAATGTTTGACTGGAGGAAACAAGGCAACATCTTGTCGGTAGGAATAAGAGCCAAGAAGGTACTTACCTCGATACAGGGGAGGGCTGACGTCTATATTTGCCAATAGATGGTCTATTAAAGGTAAGTCATAGAAGATCGGATAATCTGACAGGGATGGGGATGTGAATTCAGACTGGCTAGAGGTTGCACGTTCCTGTCCCAGGAGAGGGACAGAGGGCAGTGGTGCTTGGATGGCCTACATCGGTATAAGAAAAGGCGCAGTGCTCCGGCACTCCTAGAGAAATGGCAGAGGAGAGAGGACGGGATGACCTACGACGACAACAACGTGTTCGCGAAGATCCTTCGCGGCGAGCTGCCGTGCCACAAGGTCTATGAGACGGATCGCGTCCTGGCCTTCATGGATGTCATGCCTCGCGGCGACGGGCACGTTCTGGTCATTCCCAAGGCGAAAGCGCGCAACCTCCTCGACATCGCGCCGGACGATCTCGCGGAACTCGCAAAGGCCGTGCAGATCGTGGGAAAGGCGACGAAGAACGCGCTTTCAGCCGACGGCCTGACGATCCAGCAGTTCAATGAGAGCGCGGGCGGGCAGGTGGTGTTCCACATCCACTTCCACGTCATTCCCCGGTTCGAGGGCGTGGCGCTGAAGCCCCATACGGGCCAGATGGAGAACCCGGATGTGTTGGCGGCAATGGCTGACAAGATCCGGGCCGTGCTGCCAGAGGCGTGATCGGCCGGGTTCGCAGATCACTCCCCACGTCATCACCGGCCTTGTGCCGGTGATCCCGATTTGTGAGACGCTGCGCTTGTCCGATCGGGATGGCCGGCACACGGCCGGCCATGACGTGGAGGAGCCACGCCTCTGACTCAGTCTGCCCAATCGAGAGAGCGGGACACTGCCTTGTTCCAGAGGGCGTTCAGGCGCTCGCGGCGGGACGCCTCCATGGCGGGCGTCCAGCGGTTGTCCACGGCCCAGTTCTGCACCAGTTCGTCGGTCCCGCTCCAGAAGCCCGTCGCCAGACCGGCCGCATAAGCGGCACCAAGAGCCGTGGTCTCGATCACCTTTGGGCGCACCACCGGCACATCGAGGATGTCCGCCTGGAACTGCATCAGCAGCTCGTTGACAACCATGCCTCCGTCCGTGCGCAGCTCCGTGGCGGTGATTCCGGTGTCCTTGGTCATGGCGTCAAGCACCTCGCGGGTCTGGAAGGCCGTGGCCTCAAGGGCTGCACGGGCGATGTGCGCTTTGGTGGCGTAGCGTGTCAGGCCGCCGATGAGGCCGCGGGCGTGGGAGTTCCAATGCGGCGCATAGAGCCCGGAGAAGGCCGGCACGATGGTGACGCCGCCATTGTCCTCGACGCTGCGGGCGAGGGTCTCGATGTCGGGGCTCTTCTCGATCATGCCGAGGTTGTCGCGCAGCCACTGCACGAGGGCGCCGGCAATCGCGATCGAGCCTTCCAGGGCATAGACAGCCTTCCCCTGGCCGAAACGGTAGCCCACCGTGGTGAGGAGGCCGCATTTCGACGGGTAGGGGGTCTCGCCGGTGTTCATCAGCATGAAGCAGCCGGTGCCATAGGTGTTCTTAGCCTCGCCTTGCCGGAAGCAGGCCTGTCCCACGAGCGCTGCCTGCTGGTCGCCCAGAATGCCGGCGATCGGCACGCCTGCCAGATTGTCGGTGGCGTCGCCATAGACCTCGCTGGACGAGCGGATCTGCGGAAGGCAGGCGCGCGGGATGTTGAAGAGGCTCAGGATCTCCTCGTCCCAGTCGAGGCTCGCCAGATTCATGAGCTGCGTGCGGCTGGCATTGGTCACGTCGGTGATGTGGCAGCCGCCGTTGACACCGCCGGTCAGGTTCCAGACCAGCCAGGTGTCGATATTGCCGAACAGCACGTCGCCAGCCGCAGCCTTCTCGCGGGCGCCGGGCACGTTGTCGAGGAGCCAGCGCAGCTTGAGACCGGAGAAGTAGCTCGCCAGGGGCAGGCCGGTCTTATCGCGCAGGCGGTCGTGACCGCCATCCTTCGCGAACTCCTCAACGATCGCGTCGACGCGGGTGTCCTGCCAGACGAGGGCGTTATGAAGTGGCTGGCCCGTGCGCCTGTCCCAGATCAGCGTCGTCTCGCGCTGGTTGGTGATGCCGATGGCGGCGAGATCGCGGGGCGATAGCCCTTTTTTTGCTAGCGCTTCCAGGATCACGGCTTGGGTGTTGCGCCAGATCTCGAGCGGATCATGCTCCACATAGCCGGGCCTGGGGTAGATCTGCTCGTGCTCCTTCTGCCCGACAGAGACGATGCTCCCGGCCTTGTCGAACACGATGAAGCGCGAGCTGGTCGTGCCCTGATCGATGGCACCGACGTATTGAGGCATGTCCTTCCCCGAACTTATTGAGCCGCGACAGCTGCTGCTTTTGTCTTGGCCAAGTAGGCATCGATCTTGGCCGGAGCGTCAACCGGCACATGCAGCCCGAGCTTGGAGCGGCGCCAGAGGATATCTTCGGCGGTGCGCGCCCATTCGCGGCGCACCAGGTAGTCGACCTCAGCTGCCGTCAGCCCAGCACCGAAATTCTCGCCCAGATCAGCCATGGACTTGGCGGAGCCCAGAAGCTCCTCGATGCGGGTGCCGTAGGATCGTGCGAGGCGATGGGCGAGTTGCTCGGGCATGAAGGGCCAGCGCTGGCGCACGGTGGCGAAGAAGCGGTCGAAATCCGCGTCCGGCATGTCGCCGCCGGGTATCTTGGCCTTCTCGGTCCAGGATGGCTTCATGTTGGGGAAGTAGGATTTCAGTTCTTCGAGGGCATGCTCGGAGAGCTTGCGGAACGTAGTGATCTTGCCGCCGAAGATCGACAGCACCGGCGCCTGACCCTGCGGCGCGTCCATGTCGAACACGTAGTCGCGGGTGACTGCCGAGGCGTTGCTCGATCCGTCGTCGAAGAGCGGGCGCACGCCGGAATAGGTCCACACCACTTCCGCCGGGGTGACCTCGCGCTTGAAGAAGTGGTTCACCACATTGCAGAGATACTGGATCTCGTCCTGGGTGATCTCGACCTTCTTGTCCGGCACGGACCCAACCGGGATATCGGTCGTGCCGATGAGGGTGAACTTCTCCTGATACGGAATGGCGAAGACGATCCGCTTGTCCGTGTTCTGGAGAATGAACGCTTCCTTGGTGTCGAAGAGCTTCGGCACCACGATGTGACTGCCCTTCACGAGGCGCACGTTCTTGGTGGTGTTCAGCCCGAGCTTGGCGTTGAGGACATCGGCCACGAAGGGGCCGCCCGCGTTGACGATCACCTTGGCGCGCACTTCCTCGGTTTCGCCGGTCTCCACGTTCTGGAGGGTGGCGACCCAGGTCTGGCCGTTGCGGCGGGCGGAGGTGAGCTTGGTGCGGACCCGAATGTCCGCGCCCTTCTCGAAAGCGTCGAGGGCGTTGAGCGCCACCATGCGGCTGTCCTCGACCCAGCAGTCGGAATAGACGAAGGCGGTGTCGAAGCCGGGCTTCAGGGCCTGGCCCGCGGGATGTCGGGTGAGCTTGATGCCTTCCGTACCGGGCAGCTTCTTGCGGGGGGCGAGGTGGTCGTACATGAACAGGCCCAGGCGCACGAACCAGGCCGGGCGGATGCCCTTCTCATGCGGCAGGATGAAGCGCAGGGGCCAGATGATGTGCGGGGCGGATTCCAGCAGCCGCTCGCGCTCGAACAGGGCCTCGCGAACCAGCCGGAACTCGTAATATTCCAGGTAGCGCAGCCCGCCGTGGATCAGCTTGGTCGAGGCGGAGGAGGTGTAGCCCGCAAGGTCGCCCTGCTCGCAGAGCACCACCGAGAGGCCCCGGCCCACGGCATCGCGCGCGATGCCCGCGCCGTTGATGCCGCCGCCAACAATCAGAAGATCGGTCACTGTCGTCACGGAATGCGTCTTTCCTTCATGCCGGGCTGTCCCGGTGCCCTGCACATGGTTTCTTGAGCCGCCTAAGGCAAGAAAAATCTTGCGCTTGTTCAGGGCTCCTTGGCCAAGGCCAGAATTAGCACGAAAGCGATGAACGAACCCAGGGCCATGAGGAGGCAGAGGATGATGACGGCATCATAATTGCCCCACCAGGCCCAGAGAGCACCGAAGGCGAAGGGAGCGCCGGCCATGGTGATCCGGACCGGCATGGCGATCATGCCCTGGACAGCTCCATAATTCTCGCGCCCGAACAGTTCCGGCGGGAGCAGGGCGCGCACGATGGTGAGCATTCCGTTGGAGGCCCCGTAGAGCGCCGCAAAGGCAAGGATCAGCCAGGAACCGGCTGGAATGAACGGCAAGAGCAGGAACGCGAGAGCGCTGAGCGCCATGGTCGCGACGCCCATCCCCCGCAGGCTCATGGCCTGCTCGCCGAACCCGGTAAGGAACCGCGCTGCGACCTGAACCGGCCCGATCACCGCATAGGCGGCCACGGCCGAGTCGATGGAGAAGCCTCGTTCGAGACAGATCGGGATCAGATGAATGGAGATTCCCGTCGAGATCATGCCCTGCAGGGTATTGGTGGTCACAAAGAGCCAGAAAGCCGGCTTGGCCAGAAGACGGCGTGGCCTTGAGGAGGAAGTCACGGCTTTAGGAGTTCCGTCAGCATGTCTAGATTCTAGAGGGGCGGCCGGGATGCTGGAGGCGTGCAGCACGGCGCAGATCCCGATGTTCAGGGCCGCCATGGCCAGAAGCGTGTCACGCCAGCCGTAGCGGTCGATGAGCACATGAAGCAACGGAATGAACACCGTGCTGGCGAATCCGGCCACAAGGGTGATGATGGTGATGCCCCGGCGGGCCAGAAGGCCGAGGTTCAAGGCCAGGACCGCAAAACCCGCCTCATAGAAGAGGGCGCTCGTGGCAGCCCCCAGGCCGAGCCAGATCAGCACGAAGGCCAGATAGCTCTCCGTGAAGGCCCAAAGGACGAGCAGGAGAGCGGCCATCACCGAGCCTCCTGTCATCACGGCCCGACCATAGCCCCGGTCGATCAGCCGTCCGACCGGCACGGCAAAGAAGGCGGAGGAGACGAGAGCGAGTGATAAGGCGGCTGTCAGGGCCGTCTTCGACCACCCGAGATCCCGTTCCATGGGCTCCATCAGGAGCGCGAAAGCATAGTACAGCGTCCCGTAGGAGATCAGATGCGTGATCGAAAGAGCCGAGACGATGCGCCAGGGCATGGAGCCGGAATGTGACATTCTTGCTTTATGTCAGGTCTTGAGGTTGACGGATAGGTTTTTACCCCCCATATGCACAGCAGGCGACGGCGCTCGGCAGCGCATCGTGCGGAAAAGTGGATCCGGTTTTCCGCAGAGAACGATGCGCCAGCATGACGAATCAGCATCGGATGGATCCCAAAAGTGCCTTCCACTTTTGGGTCCGATGCGATGAGCAGCTTGAGCGGGACTGCGTGACGGATATTCGCATGAGCGATGACCCCGGTCCCCTTCTTCAATCGCTCCATCATAAAACAGCCCCATCACGCGGGCTGTTTCCCAACGAGCCCTGAAGCGCCTTTGCTTTATGAAGCCGACCTGCTTTCCGGCTCACTGTATCCGTTCGAAAGATACCTATTTTGACACTCTTCACCGATTTCGGATTGGCCCAGCCGATCCTGAAGGCCTTGACCGCCGAGGGCTATGAGAAGCCCACACCGATCCAGGCCCAGACCATCCCGTATGCCATGGAAGGCCGCGACGTGTGCGGCATCGCCCAGACCGGCACCGGCAAGACGGCTGCCTTCGCGCTGCCGATCCTGCATCGCCTGTCCAAGAGCCCCAAGCCGCGCCGGGCCAAGAGCCCCCGCGTGCTGGTGCTCAGCCCGACCCGTGAGCTGGCAAGCCAGATCGCCGACAGCTTCCGCGCCTATGGCCGCAACCTCCGGCTCACCACCGAGGTGGTGTTCGGCGGCGTGACCATCTCCCGTCAGGAGAAGGCGCTGGCCAATGGCGTCGACGTGCTCGTCGCCACGCCCGGCCGCCTGATCGACCTCATCGACCGCAGGGCATTGAGTCTGCGCGAGATCGAGATCCTCGTCCTCGACGAGGCCGATCAGATGCTCGATCTCGGCTTCATTCATGCGTTGAAGCGCATCGTGACCCTGCTGCCGAAGGAGCGTCAGAGCCTGTTCTTCTCAGCCACCATGCCGAAGACGATCTCGACCCTGGCCGAGTCCTTCCTGCGCAACCCGGCTCATGTGGCCGTCACTCCCGTGGCGACCACGGCCGAGCGCGTGGAGCAGAACGTGATCTTCGTGCAGACCGGCCGCAAGCAGGTTCTGCTTGAGACGCTCCTGCGCGATCCGACCATCGATCGCGTGCTCGTCTTCACCCGCACCAAGCACGGCGCGGACAAGGTGGTGCGCGGCCTCGACAAGGCCGGCATCGCGGGCGCCGCCATTCACGGCAACAAGTCCCAGCCGCAGCGCGAGCGTGCGCTCGCGGGCTTCCGTGACGGCTCGTGCCGTGTTCTGGTGGCCACCGACATCGCAGCCCGCGGCATCGACGTCGAGGGCGTGTCCCACGTGATCAACTACGATCTGCCGAACGTGCCGGAGTCTTATGTTCACCGCATCGGCCGTACGGCCCGTGCGGGCGCCACGGGTTCCGCCATCTCGTTCTGCAACGACGAGGAAAAGGCATACCTGAAGGACATCGAGAAGCTGACCCGCCTCAAGGTGCCTGTCATGCCTCTGCCGGAGGGTCTTCCTGCTGGTTCTGCCGTGTCCGAGGCTTCCGAGCCGCGCCGCGAGCAGCGCAACGGCCAGCCACAGCGGGGGCGCCCGGCTCCTCATGCCCGCGGGCACCAGGGCCATGGCCAGCCGCGCAGCGCCGATCCGAACGCCGACCGCGGCCCCAAGCGCCGCCGCGGTCGCGGCGGTAAGCCTGCAGGCAACGGACAGCCGCAGGGCGGGCAGCCTGCGGCGAACCAGCAGCGTCCCGCTCAGGGGCAAAGGCCTGCGCAGGGTCAGCGCCCCGCGCAAGCGAAGCCTGCGGCAGCCCGCCAGGATGGGCGCCGCGGAGACGGCGCTCAGGTAGCTTGGCTCGAAAAGAGCCCCCGCCGTCGCTAAGACAGTTCAAGGCGCCTTCGGGCGCCTTTTTCTTGCGTGCTGCTGATGGCATAGAACCTGCCGAAACAATCAAAACTCTGAGGAGACTCCACCCGATGGCCAAGCGCGCCGGAAGCGCCGATCTGCCGCTGCATTCGGGGCATGTGCCGAAATGGCTGGCCGACCGGATGACGCGTCTCGGTGGTGTGGTGTCTGAGGCCATCGTGCACCATTACGGGCGCGACGAGCTGCTGCGCAGGCTGGCGCATCCGTTCTGGTTCCAATCCTTCGGTGCCGTGATGGGCATGGACTGGCACTCTTCCGGCATCACCACCAGCGTGATCGGCGCCTTGAAGCGCGGGCTGACGCCGTTGTCGAAGGAGCTCGGTATCCATGTTTGCGGCGGGCGCGGAAAGCACTCGCGGCAGACGCCGCATGAACTCGTCGCGATTGGGGAGCGCGTCGGCTTCGACGGGGCTGCGCTTGCGAATGCCAGCCGACTTGTGGCGAAGGTCGACAGCGCCGCAATCCTGGACGGTTTCGATCTGTATCTCCACGGCTTCATCGTCACGGATGACGGCAAATGGGCGGTGGTCCAGCAGGGGATGAACGATACGTCTCGGGTCGCACGACGCTACCACTGGCTGTCCGAAGATCTGAAGAGCTTCGTCGACGAGCCACACACGGCGATTGACGGCCAACGGCAGGGCACGATCGTCAATCTCACGGACCGGCGGGCTGCGGCGTCGCGCAAGGCGCAGATCGACATTCTGGACTCACTCGGACCGGACAACATCGCCCGCAAATTCCTGGCGCTTGAAGAGCGCGAAGCGGCCCCGGCCGCGAGCCCGCAGCCCCTGTTGCCGCATCTGGTCATGCCCGAGCACCACGATGTGCGAGCAAAGGATGTGGTGCTGCGGCGGCTCCATGGGACACTTGCTGCGGCGGCCGACCGCGGGCCTGAAGACTTCTCCGATCTCCTGATGACTCCCGGCGTCGGTCCGCGAACCGTGCAGGCGCTCGCCATGGTGGCGGAGGTCGTGCACGGCACGCCCTGCCGCTTCAGCGATCCCGCCCGCTTCTCCTTCGCCCATGGCGGCAAGGACAGGCACCCATATCCCGTGCCGGTGCGGGTCTATGACGAGACGATCCGCGTGCTGAAATCCGCTGTGCAGAAGGCGAGGCTCGGGCAGCAGGAGGAGCTTTTTGCCCTCAAGCGCCTCGACGATCAGGCGCGCGCGCTTGAGCGCCATGCCACCGGTCCTGACGTGGAGGACCACATCAGGCAGGAGACAGCGAAGTCGCATGCTTACGGCGGCCGCTCCATCTTCGGAGACGAGCCGCCACCGGACGGGACTGCTTAACGCCGGGCTGGCTGCAGCAGGCTCTTGTCGAGCATCACGTGGACGCCCTTGCTGCCGTTGACCACCTGGGTGATGCGCAAATCCGCCGCGAGGCTGCACAGGGCATAGGCCTCAGCCTTAGTGATGCCCGTGCGGGCGACGATCAGGTCGATCATGGAGCGCAGCGCGATGACCACGCAATCGTCGAGGTCCGGGTCGAACGCCATGGTCATGACATGCGTCGGCGTCTCGGCCAGGGGCCAGGTGAGGCTCATGTCCTCGCGCAGGTGCAGCTCGAAGGTGCCGATCAGGCCGGTCTCGATGGCCGTGACGCAGACCTCGCCGTCGCCCTGGGCGCCGTGCCCGTCACCGACGGAGAACAGCGCACCGTCCGCATGGATCGGCAGGTAAAGCGTGGTGCCCGCCACCAGCTCCTTGTTGTCGAGATTGCCGCCGTTGCGGCGCGGCGGCAGGGTGCTCAAGCTGCCCCAGGAGGCCGGCGGCGCCACGGCCATCACGCCGAAGAACGGCTTGAGGGGCAGCTCCAATCCCCAGGGCAGCTTGCCCGTCATCCGCTCGCGGTCGAGCGGGATCGTCATGAAGTGGATCTCGTCGAAATCGTCGGGCAGGGCGCCTTTCTGCGGGGCGGAATAGGTGAAGCCCCAGTCGTAGTGCAGCTGGATGTCCTTGATCCGCACTTCGAGAACCTGACCGGCCTTGGCGCCGCGCACCGCAACCGGGCCTGTGCAGATGTGACCCGGCAGTTTCGGCTTCTGGGCTGCATGAATGTCCGACAGCGCCTGCGGAATCACCAAGGGTGCCTTCGGCATCGCCTCAGGGCCGCCCGACACCGTCGAGATCGTGACGGTGTCGCCGGAATCCACCGTCAGAAGTGGGGGAATGCCTGCATCGAAATAGCCCCAGTGAACGCTCTCAGGGGACGCATCAATCCGGTACTCGGTCACGAAACACCTCTGCAGACGATCTCACTGAGGGGATGTCTTGCATCCTGCCGGGAGAAGCACAATAGGCCTCTTGATCAGGATCTCGGTCTCATGTTCCTCGGGTGACGTCTCGCCAGTGACTGAGGCCGTGGATTTGAGTGGTCTCGATGCAGGCGCAGCAGGTCTGTTGAGGCTTCGATATGTTATCGTGTCATGCATGATCGTCCTCAGCTTGGGAGGTTTCGTGTCCAAACCTGAAATTGTGGTCACCGAGAATGTCAGTTGTGAAATCGAAGGGATCATCGGCGGCTTGAACTCATACAATGACCAAACCACCGGATACGCCGATCGGCAGGCTCTCGCAGTGCTGGCAAAGGATCCGGTGACTGGGGAGGTACTGGGAGGCGCAATGGGGCGTTCGTCTCTGGGTCTGCTGTTTCTGGAACTGTTCTATCTGCCCGAAGCACTTCGAGGTTCTGGCATCGGTACCACCATCCTTCAGGCCTTCGAGGAAGAGGGGCGTCGTCGCGGCTGTGTAGCGGGCGTCCTCTACACGATCAGCTTTCAGGCTCCGGGATTCTATGAGCGCCATGGTTGGCACCGGTTCGGCGAAATTCCCTGTCAGCCGCCAGGAACGAGCAGAATCTTCCTGACGAAGCGGCTCTAGACACCCTGTAGACGCCTTCCCCTGACCCTCCACAGCCAACTGTCCAGCAGATCTACTCTAATGATACGGATCAGCCGCGTCTCTGAGGCCATCGCCCATGAAGTTGAAGGCGAGCACCACGATCACCACCGGGGCCATCGGGAACAGAAGCCAGGGGTGCAACTGCACGGCAGCGAGGTTCTGCGCCTCGTTGAGCAGCACGCCCCAGCTCGTCACCGGCGGCCGCAGGCCCAATCCTAGGAAGGAGAGGGCCGTCTCGCCGAGGATCATGGACGGGATCGAGAGCGTCGCGGAGGCGATCAGGTGGCTCATGAAGTTCGGGATGAGGTGGCGTGCGATCACCCGCTGCTTGGACGCTCCCATCAGCTCCGCGGCCTTCACGAAATCCTCCTCGCGCAGGGAGAGAAGCTTGGAGCGCACGGCGCGCGCCAGACCTGGCCAGTCGAGCAAGCCGAGGATGATGGTGATGCCGAAAAACACCAGAATCGGGCTCCAGTTCGGCGGCAGGGCAGCCGACAGCGCAAGCCACAGAGGCAGCTCCGGCAGGGAGCGCAGGATCTCGATCGTGCGCTGGATCACGTGATCGACCCAGCCGCCGAGATAGCCTGCGAGGCCGCCGAAGAAGAGCCCGAGCGTGAACGAGACCGCAATGCCCACGATACCAATGGTGAGCGAGATGCGTGCGCCATAGATGATGCGCGAGAGCAGATCTCGGCCGAGACGATCGGTGCCGAGCAGGAACATCGTTCCGTCTTCCGGCGGGCAGACCAGGTGGAAATTCGTCTGCCACATGCCCCAGAACTCGTAGTCATCGCCTCTGCAGAAGAAGCGGATCGGCTGCGGCCGTGAGGTGTCGAGTGTGTACACCCGGCGGAAGTTCTCCAGGTCGAAGCTGTAGGTATAGGGATAGACGAAGGGGCGCATGAGCTGCCCCTCGTGCATCAGGTGGATGCCTTGGGGCGGCGCATAGAGGAAGTCCCCATGACGCTTGGTCTGATTGTAGGGTGCGATCACCTCGACGAAGGGCACGATGGCATAGAGGGCGAGGAGCACGAAGGCGGCGGCGAGCGCCACCTTGTGCCGCCGGAACTTCCACCACATCAGCTGCCATGACGAGGCGCGGTAGAAGCTTTCGCTCTGCGCGCCGACGGGCTCCGTTGCGCCCGGATCGAAGGGCGCGGGATCGACGTAGTGCCGCCTGGAGGTTACGACGTTGTTCATCGTGCGCCTCCCATGCGGATGCGCGGATCGAGCAACGCCAGCAGGAGGTCGGAGACCAGCATGCCGACAACGGTGAGCACGGCGACGAACATGAGGATGAACCCGGCCAGGAACTGATCCTGGCTCTTGAGCGCACTGAGCAGGATCGGCCCGACGGTCGGCAGGCTCAGAACCAGCGACACCAGCACCGAGCCCGAGACGAGCTGCGGCAGGAGATTGCCGATATCGGCGATGAACGGGTTGAGCGACATGCGGAAGGGATATTTCAGCAGGGCCTTGGTCGGGCCGAGGCCCTTGGCCTTCGCGGTCACGTAGTACTGCTTGCCCAGCTCGTCGAGAAGGTTCGCGCGCATGCGCCGGATCATGGCAGCGGTTCCGCCGAGCCCGATCACCACGGTGGGAACGACCAGGTGAGAGAGGAGGGACTGGACCTTGGGCCAGCTCCAGGGCTCGCCTGCATATTGCGGATCATAAAGTCCGCCGATGGAGATGCCGAACCAGCGGTTCATGTAATAGAGCAGGATCAGGGCGAGCAGAAAGCTCGGGGTCGCAAGCCCGATATAGCCGATGAAGGTGGCGATGTAGTCGCCGATGGAATATTGCCGCGTGGCCGAGTAGATCGCGATTGGGATCGCCACTAGGTGGATGAAGATCACCACGGCGAAGTTGACGAGAAGCGTCAGCCACACGGCATCGCCCACCACGTCCACGACGGGCTTGTCGTATTCGAAGGACCAGCCCCAGTCGCCCTGCAAGAGACCCGAGAAGCCGTTCGGGCCCGGCATCACGCCGAGCCAGACCAGGTATTGCTGCCAGGCCGGCTTGTCGAGCCCGTATTGCCGGATCAGGAATTCGGCCTTGGCGATGGAGGCGGATTCACCCTGCGCCCGCAGCTCCGCGATTTGGTTGGTCAGGAAGTCACCCGGCGGCAGCTTGATGATGAAGAACACCAGGGCCGAAATGATCAGCAGGGTCACCGCCATGGTGACAGTGCGACGCAACAGGAAGCGGATCATCGACGGGCCTCTTTGCCGGCGGCTTTGTTCCAGTAGATCTCATCGAGCCGGTAGATCCCGAGCATCGCCGTGGGCTCCCAGCTGTAGAGCGCCTTGGCAGGAAGGCCTTGGAGGCCGTTTCGCACCACGATGGGCTGCATGGCGCCGGCGATGGTGCCGATGATCCACTGGTTTTCGACGTGGTTCCTCAGCATCTCGTGCCAGGCCGCTCTCTGGACCTCCCGGTTTCCGGTGTTCATCCAGGTCTCGTAAGCCTTGAGAAGGCGCTCCGCTTCCGGAATGTCGACCGCCTCTCCCATCTTGCCCTTGGTCTCGATGTACTGCCCCCATTTCGGCCAGGCATAGTTGTCCTGCCGCATGGGAGCGAGCTCGGTGGGCGGCATGAGGGCGGTGGGGATCGCGTTGTCGAGGCCGGGGGCCGCCACCATCACGGTGAGGCCCGCATAGGAGCGGTTGCGCAGCACCGTCCGATCCTGCGGCTTCACGAAGAGCCGCACGCCGATCTCGCGCCAGAACTCGCCGATGAGCGTGAGCCCGTCCACCACGAGGCTGCTCTCGCCGTCGGTCTCGACGATGATCTCCAGCTCGCGCCCATCGGGCAGAAGACGGATGCCTGCGCCGTTGCGCTTCGTCAGGCCGATCTCGTCGAGAAGGCGGGAGGCCTGATTGGGATCGTAGGTCGCGTGCTGCGTGCGCAGCTCCGGCATGAAGAGCGGGCTTTCCGCCACGATGGTGTTGTTGCCCTCTACCCCAAGCCCGAAGAGCAGCGCATTGTTCAGGGTCTTGCGGTCGATGCCGAGGGACAGGGCGCGCCGGAAGCGGACATCCCGGTTGAGCCCGCGCCAGACCGGATCCACCGTATTGAGATTGGGATAGAGGGCGAGCTCCGTGCCGCGGGCATAGGGCCAGAGCAGGGTCGTATAGCCCTTCGCCTTCTCGCCCTGCTTCAGCACGGGGATGTCGCCCATGGACAGGCCACGGAAGAGCAGATCCTCCTCGCCCGCATTGGCTTTCGCCGCAAAGAGGCCGCTGGCGGATACGTCCATCAGGATCCGGTCGACATAAGGAAGCTGCTGCCCCTGAGCATCGACGCGGTGATAGTAGGGATTGCGCTCGAAGATGAAGCGGTTCGCCGGCGCCGCATTCATCACCCGCCATGGCATAAGGGTCGGCAGCTCCGGATTGGTCTGCTCCTTCATGTCGTCCATGCGGTTGTGGAGCGCAGCCCAGGATTTCAGCTTCTGCTGCTTGGCCTTCTCCTCGATGGCGGCTTTGTCGGCGTATTTGGCATGAAACTGCTTGAGATAGGCCGAGGCCCTGTAGATCCCGGGATCGAGCGGACCCGCGAGCTGCGGCAGGAAGCGCGGATTGGGCTTGTCCCAGGCGTAGCGAACGGTGCGCTCGTCGATAACCTCGAAGCGGGGCGGCTTTCCCTCCACCAGCATGAACTCGGGCGGGCCCGCGGGCGAGAGATCCAGGTTATGCGCCACATCCTCCCAGTAATAGCGGAAGTCCTCCGCCGTGAACGGCGAACCGTTCGACCAGCGATGGCCGGCGCGCAGGGTGAAGGTGAAGACCCGGTCGCCCTCGTTCTCGAACTTTTCCAGGAGATCGGGCTGGAGGTCCAGGTTCCTGTCGTAGCCCACGAGGCGCGTATAGGTGAAGGTCGAGATGTAGCGGATGTCGCGCGGGCGGGGCACCAGGGTGACGATGTCGCCGCCGTACTGGCCGGATGAGCCGACCACGATGGGCGTTTTCGGAAGCCGCTCGACCATCGGCGGGAGCTTCTTGTCCTGCGGCAGGTTGGCGAAGAGCGGTGGCTCCTGGTAATTTTGCGCCCAAGCCGGCGGCGCCAGCCATCCGAGCGTCAGGGCCAGAGCAAGCGTGGTCTTGCGGATGGTAAGCATCATGCAGCCTCCCGGGCTGTCAGGCGCCCCAGACGAACCTTGTGGCCGGGCTCGATTTCCTTCATCACGCCGAACTCGCCCGGCTCGATGCGGAAGGGCTCCGGCCATGCGGAGGGCTGCGAGAAGCCGCCCGTCCGCAGCTTGGTGAAATCGAGGGGCCGGTCGATATCCGGGTCAGGCACCGCCGCAAGCAGCGCCTGAGTATAGGGGTGAACCGGGTTGCGGAACAGGGACGATTTCGGCGCCTCTTCGACGATGTAACCCCGGCACATGACCGCGATGGTGTCGGCAATGTAGTCCACAACGGCGAGGTTGTGCGACACGAACAGGTAGGAGAGGCCGAGCGCCGCCTGCAGATCCTTGAGCAGGTTCAGCACCTGCGCCTGCACCGACACGTCGAGAGCCGAGACCGGCTCGTCGCAGAGCAGCACGCGCGGTTCGAGGGCCAGCGCCCGCGCGATCCCGAGGCGCTGGCGCTGGCCGCCGGAGAAGGAATGCGGGTAGCGCCGGAGCGCCCGCTGATCGAGCCCCACCATCTCGAGGAGATGCTTCACGCGCTCGTAGCGCTCGTCCGAGGTGCCGATGTCATGGATACGCAAGGGCTCGGTCAGAAGCTCATAGACCGTCATGCGCGGATTGAGGGACGAGAACGGGTCCTGGAAGATGAACTGCACGGAGCGGCGATAGGTGGTCAGCGCCTCGCCATCGAGCTTGTGCACATCCTTGGGGCCGGTTCCGTCGTCGAACAGAACCTTCCCGGAATTGGGCGGAATCGCCCGCATGATCATCTTGGATACGGTGGTCTTGCCGCATCCGGATTCGCCGACGAGCCCCAGAGTCTTGCCGGCCGGGAGGGAGAGGTCCACCTCGCTGACGGCGCGGATCTCCCGCGTCTTGCCGGAGAACCAGCCGGACCGGAGTGTGAAGGACTTCGTGAGGCGCTCCACCTTCAGAATCGGACCCGCCGGCTGAACGCGCTGTGGCGCATCGACACTTGCGAGGCTCGCGCTTTTTACCTCGCGGATCGGCGTCAGCCGCTCGTTGTCCCCCATGGCGAACCGCGGCACCGCGCGCATGAGCGCCTGGAGATAAGGATGCTGGGCATTGCGGAAGATATCCTCCCGCGAGCCGGCTTCCATGATCCGCCCGCGATACATCACCACAACCTCGTCGGCCACGTTGGCCACCACACCGAGATCATGGGTGATGAGGAGCACCGACATGCCGGTCTCAACCTGCAATTCCTTGATGAGGTCGAGGATCTGCGCCTGCGTTGTCACGTCGAGCGCCGTGGTCGGCTCGTCGGCGATCAGAAGGGCCGGACGGGTGATGAGCGCCATGGCGATCATGGCACGTTGGCGGAGGCCGCCTGAGAGCTCGAACGGATAGGTCCTGAGCGCCCGCTTCGGATCGGGAAAGCCGACCCGGTTCAGCACGTCCATGGTCCTCTGGTTCGCCGTCGCCTGATCCACGTCGGCGTGGATCATCAGCGCCTCGGAGATCTGGTCGCCGATGGTGTGGAGCGGCGATAGGGAGGTCATCGGCTCCTGGAAGATCATGGCGATGCGCCCGCCGCGCAGGGCGTGCATGGCGTCGCTTTCAGCCGGCAGTGCCGCGATATCGATGCTTCCCCCGTTCGAAGGATCGTTGAAGAGAAGGGAGCCGTTCGCGATTCTGGCCTTCTTCGACAGGATCTGGAGGATGGCCTGCGCCGTCACCGACTTGCCCGACCCGGACTCGCCCACAAGCGCTACTGTCTTGCCCCTCGGAATGTCGAAGGTCAGCCCATCGACCGCGCGGAAGTTTCCGGCGTCGGTGCTGAAATCGACCGTCAGCTGGCGAACCGACAGGATTGGCGCTTCCATATGCTCCTCCAGGCCTACGAGCATAACGCTTCAGACCCCATTAGATCGCAAACGTGACCTTGTTTCTATTCCGAAACATACATCAGGACGCAGGAAATGGATGTCTCGCCCGGCAAGATGCGCGATAAGCCTTTCGGATAACATCCAGATGACCTCGTCATGAACGAGGTGATGGGTCAGGAGGCCGATGGGTTCGGTGCGGTCCGGATCGCCGGTGATGCGCCGCTCGATGGCACCCGTCAGTGCGGCGATGATCTGGTGAGGCTCAACCGCGCTTCGGGTACCATGCCAGTCGATGGGATCCACATGGGTGTTGATCTGGAGGAGGCCCTGGGCGGGGGAGGCCGCGCTTCGATCCGTGAAGGTGGACAATCCGGCAAAGCCCAGGTGCGGCAGGCGCGGGATCAACTCTCCGGAAATCCGGTTCCAGGGCGGCACGAAGACAGGCAGCAGCTTCTCTCCCAATGGCCCGAGGGCGACCTCCAGACCGTGCTGTGCTTCCTCCACCATGGTTTCCAGAGGACGATGGGCGCCGAACTCCGCCTTCTTGGCGTCCGGGGGAGCATGGTTAGCGTGGCTCCAGCCATGCACGAGGGCAAAAGCTGAGCTCTCATGTGCCAAGCGCGAGACAAGGGAGGCTTGAAGGGCGCGCGGGATGACCGCGAGGCCAATTCCGGCGTCGTAGCGGCCAGCCAGCGCGAGTAGGCGCTCGAGGGCAGGGGTGTCGGCGACCGCATCGTCGTCCCGCCACCAGAAGCGAACGCGGCAGCCCTGGTCCCTGGCCCGCTTGAGCGCGGCATTCAAGGGCGACCAGTCAATGCTAGGATGCAGGGCAGGCCTTGACAGGACCATGGTTTCCCCAATGGCGACGCTCTTCCGTGCTCCGTCAAGGGCGACGGCCGGTGGAGAGGACGCCGGCTGTGACAAGCTTTGGCGGATCGCCTCCGCCAAGCGCGTCCCGGACAACTCGCCCTCGGTGACGATTGCGGCAAGTCCCAAACCCTTCAGACGCTCGGCCCGCAGGCGTTGCTCCGTCTCGTGGCCAGCCTCGAAGGGAACGAGGACCGACCGCGCGCCGCAACGCAGGAGGTCCACCACAGTATTGTAGCCGGCTTGGCTGACGGAGATTTCGGCGCCGGCGAGCAGCGCCCGAAAATCGGGCCGCGCCCGCTCAACGACCGCATGGGCCGGGGCGGCACCCCGAAGCTCCTGGAAATCGTCTTCTGAGACGCCTCGCCCGATGAGGATGCGCCAGGGGCGCTCGGTTACCAGACGTGCCGCTTCGAGAGAAGCGCGGTAGAGCGGCAGGCTCGCGGCGCTCGATCCGCCCGAGACGACAATCCCCTGCCGGCGACCTTCAGGAACGGTATCCTCATTCTCATCCACATACCCGGTGTAACGGATGAGTGGCCTGATCCTCTCGTCCAACGGCCATGTGGCTTCCAGGGGGATGAGGCTGGGATCGCCATGAACGAGAATGGCGTCGTAGCCACGCAGGACACGGTCGTGCGCCTGCGCGATGCGTTCAGCTTTTGCCGGTGCCACGAGGATGTCCCGGATCGAGCACAGGACCAGCGGGCGCGGGTTGAGGGCATGCGCGGCCTCGATCAGTGCCATGAACTCGCCCGCCAGCACGCGGCGCCCGAACGGGAAGAGTTCGGTGATGAGAATGTCGGGCTGGGTGCTGCGAAGCGTGTCGAGCAGGATCATCCGGCGCTCTTCGAGATAGGCGCCGTCAATTGGCTGGAGGTTTTCGTCGAGGAGCGTTTTGAAGTCGGTTCCGATTGTGCGTACCGGCGGCAGTTGAATGAACTCCGCTCCGGCGAGATCCGCCACACGGGCAGGGGTCCCTCCCGATACGAGGGTCGTCCCATGGCCCTTGCGGGCGAACGCCCGCGCGAGGGCTGCGGCCCGCGTGAGGTGGCCTGCGCCCAAAAGATGCGTGACGGCAATGAGAACGCGCAATGTCATGCTCCCGCTCCAGCCGTGAGCGGTTCGAGCGCTTTGCGCAAGCGCAAAGCGGCATGATCCAGATCGCGCTCCTGGCGCACGAAGTGCAAGGCATTGGCGCCTAAGCTTTGGAGCCGGCTCCGATCCTGCAGGAGTGCGCTCAAGGCACTGGCAAAGGCCGTGATGTCACCCGGCTGTGTCAGCACGCCCGTTTCGCCATGCTTCACCACGCTGGCGACGCCGCCATAGGCGCCGGCCAGCGCCGGGCATCCCATGGCCTGAGCTTCCAGCAGCACCATTCCGTAAGCCTCGTTGACGGCAGGCCACACGAACAGGTCGGCGTTTTCATAAAGCATTTTCAGATCGGCTCTGTTTTCGATCTGCCCATGATAACGCACCCGGTCTGCGAGCGACGAGAAGCGTTGCACGATCTGCTCCCGGGCTTCGCCGTCTCCCACGATATCGAGCGACCAGGGCAGATGCTGCAGATGTTCGAGAGCAGCGGCAAGGATGCCATACGAGGCCAGCTTGTCGCCCTCGCGCATCATAGCGACGGTGAGCAGGCGCGGTTCCTCTCCGGGTGCCCGGGTAGTGCTCGACAGATGCCAATCCTGCATATCGAGAAAGGGCGGAAGGTCGACGAGAGCCTGATGCGGCGGCCGAACCCTTTCCAAGGCCTCCCGGTCATGCGCGGTCATGACGAAAATCGCATTGGCGCGACCGAGAGCCGCCTCCGCTCCCTCATGCCCCAGGGCCCAGGGTCCGTGCGCGCGCTTCGCAGCCCGTGATCCTTCGGCAACGGCATAGGGAATATTCAGCGCCTCCGCCACGCGAGGGCCGATCCAGTCCGGCGCCTTGTAGTAGACGTGGTAGGTGAACCACAGACAGGGGCGGCTTTGCTCCGGCGAGGCCCGATAGTGTTCGACGAGGCGCGAGGCCTCCTCGAACGATTGTCGCCTGATGAGGTCCTGATGTTGTGGATCGCCTGCCTTGTCGAAGGTGCGCAGTTCGCTCGCGAGCTGCGGCGGATAACCTGCCCGGTCGAAGGCCTTCATCAGCAAGCGCGCCATGGTGCGGTCGCCTGACGGAAGCGGATGATTGGGGCTCTTCAAAGGAGCGTAGAACGCCACTGGCCGCGCGTGGGTCACACCCGCTCCGGCTCTCTGTGCGGGTTGTCGGTGACGGCGCGCAGGCGCGCTCCCAGCACGTCGATCCCGCCTTCCATGGAGAAGTCGCGGCGCAGGCGCGCGAAGGCTGCGGAGCCCAGGATCTTACGCCGTTCAGGGTCGCGGGCGAGCAGGTTAAGGGCGTTCGACAAGGCTTCCCAATTCCCTGGCGCAACCAACTCGCCCTCGGTGCCGCTGCGGATGAATTCAGGAATCCCGGCGAAGTCCGTCGCCACGATGGCAAGCTCCTGGCTTGCGGCTTCCATGATCACGTTCGGCAGGCCGTCCCGGTCGCCCGACTTCGCCCCCTTGGATGGCAGGACGAAGAGATCGGCCTCCTGGAGGAGAGCGATGATGTCGGGCTGCGCCTTGGAGCCGAGAAACGCCACCTTGCTCGCGATGCCGGCCTGTTCGGCCTGTTTCCCGAGGTTGTTGAGCAGTTCGCCGCCGCCCACATGGGCGAAGCGCCAGTGCAGATCCGGCGGCAGGGCGGCAAGCGCCTGGATCAGATCGCCGTAGCCCTTCTTGGCCACGGCCCGCCCGACGGAGACGATGCGCACCGGATCGAGCGGGTCCGAGCCGTCGCGGGCGGGGCGGCTCTCGGGCGGTGATGGAAAGCGCGAGAGGTCGAGCCCGTGATAGACGAGCGACACTTGCTCCGGCCGTGACAGCGATTGCAGGTGTGCGGCTCCTTCAGCCGTGCAGGTCACGCCCCAGCGGGCCTCGGCCATTTTCTCCCGCTTCTCCCAGTCCGGCGTGGTCCAGATGTCCTTGGCATGGGCCGAGAAGGTCCAGGTCCGGCCCGTGAGGAGCGCCGCATAGCGGACGACGGACGCCGGCGTGTGCAGGTAATGCACGTGCAGGTGCCGCACGTCCGCCGGCAGTTCCCGGGCCATGGCGAAGGCTTGGCCGAGGCGTCGCACCCGGTTGGCCGTGAGATCGCGCTTCAGGTCGCGCCAGAACGCCTTGATCGTGGCCCCGAAGCCTTGCTGGCTCAGGCTCCAGACGGCGCCGCGCAGCACGCGCAGGGGCTCTTCGTAGAGGTATTCCGGCAGATACGAGACCTTGGCCCCGATGGCCTTGTGCATCGGATGCACGGCCCGCTCCGTCGGGTGCCGGAGGGACCAGATCTCGAGGTCGAGCCCGCGCTGCTCGAGAGCCAGGATCTCCTGGGCGATGAAGGTCTCAGAAAGGCGTGGATAACCTTTCACGACGACGGCAATGCGTCGGGCTGTGGTTGAGGGAAGCATTCTTCACGCTACTCGGCAGCCTGATGATAGGCAGGGGCAAACCGTGGTCGGGATTCGGTCAGCACGTTGAGCCGTTCGCATACCCGGTCAAGCCCATCGAGAAGACCTGGAATGGTCACCTCCGACGGGCGGGGCTGGGAGGAAAGAGCGCGCAGCGCCGCCGCCATGCGCTCAGGCGTGTGCGGTTCCCTGTAGTCGCTCAGCATGCACACGAGGCCGAGGCGCTCGGCCTCCACCGCCCGGATGTACTGCTCCAGCCGGGGCCGGGTCCGCGGGACGATCAGCGTGCGCTTGTCGAAGGACAGGGCCTCGCAGAAGGTGTTGTAGCCGCCCATGGCCACCACCGCATCGGCCTTCTTCATGAGCCACTCGATCTTGTTGTCGAACGACATCACGTCGAGCTTGGGCTGCTTGGCAATGCGTTCGACGAAGGAGCGGCGCTTGTCCCTGTCGATGAACGGTCCGAACAGGATCAGGGCAGGCTGGTCGAGTTCCGCATCCGCCTCATAGGCCGAGATCACCCAGTCGATCAGATCGTCCCCGTCGCCGCCGCCGCCGGTGGTCACAAGGATGAAGGGCTGCTTGGTGATCTTGGGGTATTTGGTGAGCGACGGGGTCGGCGGCACATCCCGGCGCAGATAGCCCGTATAGGTGATCCGGTTTTCCACAGCCTCAGGCAGGTCCAGAGCCTTGAGGGGCTGGTAGACATCCTTCAGCCCATAAACCCAGATCTCGTCATAATAGCGGATCAGGGCTGTCTTCGCGCCCTTGCGCTCCCATTCCGGGACCAGCAGGGCGGGCTCGTCCATCACGTCGCGGATGCCGAGCACGAGCCTGCAGCCGGCCGCCTGGAGATAGTCGAGGGCCGGCACGACCTCGCCCCGGAAGCCCGTCGGCTCCTTGTCGACGATGAACACGTCCGGCTGGAAGGCCTTGGCCGCCTGGAGAATGAGGGCCTGGCGCAGGCCCACCGCCTCGTCCAGGCTCACATTGAGGTTGAGGCTGCGGTAATCGCCGTCGTGAAGCTTGGTGACCCCCGGGATGCGGATGTAGTCGACCCCGCTCTCGAACTCGAAATTGCCGATCACGGGCGATCCCGAGATAATGATCACCGAGGTGTCCGGCTGTGCCTCCACGATGGCATTGGCCAGCGCCCGCGACCGGCGCAGATGGCCGAGCCCGAACGTGTCGTGGCTGTAGATGAGGACCCTTGCGCCCGGACGGGACTTGACCAGGGGCAAGCCTGTCTCTGTTCTCGGCTCCATGACCGCGTTTGCCATGCAGGCTTCCCTTGGTGGGCAAGAAAAGGAAATTAGCGTATCGTTTATTGACGGTAGGCCAGCTACCTCTAACCTTACAATAGCCCCCCTCGTCAAACTATGGCGATGCCCCGGAACGGAAAGAGGGATCACAGGCATATGAAGATGGCATCACGGCGCTGATGGAAAAGAGCCTTTTCCGCTATATCTGGACACATTCCAAACGCGACCAGATGATCATCTGCGCCGTCGTTCTGGCGTCCCTGCCGTTTTACTTCATGTCGCTCGATCTGCCTCGCCAGATCGTGAACCAGGCCATCCAGGGTGAGGCCTTCCGCGACGGCAATCCGACCGCTCCTTTCCTCAACCTGTCCTTTGATTGGCCGGGCTGGCTCGGCGGCGGCGGCACATGGGAGATCTTCGAGGGCTTTCAGGTCAGCCGGGTCGGCCTGCTCATGGGCCTGTCCTTCGTGTTCCTGTTCTTCGTCATCGTGAACGGGGCGTTCAAGTACTGGATCAACGTCTCCAAGGGCGTGCTGGGCGAGCGCATGCTCAGGCGCATGCGCTTCGACCTGTTCTCCATGGTGCTGCGCTTCACCCCGGACGCCCTGCGGACCGTGAAATCCTCCGAGACCGCGACGATCATCAAGGATGAGGTCGAACCGATCGGCGGCTTCATCGGCGATGCCTTCATCACCCCCGTGTTCCTGGGCACGCAGGCCACGACTGCGCTCGTGTTCATCATGGTGCAGAACGTCTGGCTCGGCCTGATTGCGCTCTCCGTGATCGCCGTGCAGTTCACGATCATCCCGCGGCTGCGGCGCGAGCTGCTGCGTCTCGGCAAGCAGCGCCAGCTGGCCTCCCGCCAGCTGGCCGGCCGCATCGCGGAGGTCCTCGACGGAATCGAGGTGGTGCATGTTCACAATGCCTATGGCTGGGAAAAAGCCGAGATCGGGCACCGCCTCTTCAATCTCTTCACCATCCGTTTGAAGATCTACAACCGGAAATTCTTCGTCAAAACCCTCAACAACTTCCTCGCTCAGCTGACGCCGTTCTTCTTTTACGCCATCGGCGGCTATTTCGCCCTGCGCGGCACCCTCGACATCGGCCAGCTCGTTGCCGTCATTGCGGCCTACCGCGAGTTGCCGCCGCCCCTGAAGGAACTGATCGACTGGGACCAGCAGCGTCTCGACGTTCAGGTGAAATACGATCAGGTTACACAGCACTTCGCCGAGGAAAGGCTCGGCCCGCTGCTGGAGGCGCGTGAGGCGGCGGAGGCGGATCAGCCTCTGGTCGGCTCCTTCGTGGGCGAGGACATCCGGGTGGCCGGACCCCATGGCGACCTGATCATCGAAGGCGGCGCCTTCACGGTCGCACTGCCCGCAAGTGTCGCGCTGATCTCGAATGGCGGTGCGGCCGCCAGCATGCTGGCGCGCATCTTGGCCCGCCGGAGCCTGGAATTCAGCGGCCGGATCCGCATCGGCGAACGCGATCTGACCCAGCTTCCCATGGCCGTGACCGGACACAGGATCGCCTATGCCGGCGTCGACCCGATCCTCTTCCCCGGCAGCATTCGCGACAATCTCGTCTATGGCCTCCGCTCCAAGCCTCTGGGCCGGCTGAAGGAGGACAGGCAGGAGATGGACCGCCGGATCGCGGAGGCGCTCAGAACCGGCAATCCGGTCGAGAGCATCTCCGACCAGTGGGTCGATTACGAGCGCCTCGGCGCAAAGGACGAGAACGAACTGGACCGCATCCTGCTCGATCTTCTCGACAAGGTCGGCATGGGAGACACGATCTACCTGTTCGGCCTTGCCGGCAGAATCGATCCGGAGCGCCATACGAGCCTTGCCGAGCGCCTTGTCGAAGCCCGACACCGCCTTCGCGACACCTTCCAGTCGAACGGCATGGCCGATCTTGTCGAGCCCTTCGATCCGACGCGCTACAACAGCCAGGCGACGATTGCGGAAAACCTTCTCTTCGGCGTGCCGATCTCCGACGAGTTCAAGGGGCGCAACCTCGCCGACAATGTTCAATTCCGCAACGCCATCGACAGGGCGGAGATGACGGACGACCTCGTCCAGATGGGTCTGCAGATCGCCGAGACCATGACCGAAATCTTCGAGGGGCTGCCGCCCGGACATTCCCTGTTCGAGCAGTTCTCCTTCATCGGCGCCGATGAGCTGACCGAGTTCGAGGCCATCCTGCGCCGCCGCGGCCGTGGCGAGGGCAGCCTGAGACGCGAGGACCGCACACGCCTCCTGTCCCTGCCGCTGGCTTATATCGAAGCCCGGCATCGCCTGGGCCTTCTCGATGACGCCATGACCGGCCGGATCGTCGAGGCACGGGGGATCGTCCGCGAGGTTCTCGAAAAGGCGGAGTCGGGTGGCGTCGAATTCTATGACCCGGAAGGGATCTGCACGGCCGCCCCGCTGAGAGACAACCTCCTGTTCGGGCGTGTCAGCTATCAGGTGGCCAATGCCCGGGCGCGGGTCGCGGAAGCGGTTGCCGCCGTCGTTCGCGAACTCGACCTTCAGGAGGAGGTCGAGAGGGTCGGCTTGGAATATCAGGTCGGCACGGCCGGCAGGCTCCTCTCGCCGCAGGAGCGGGCGAGCGTCAATCTGGTCCGGTGCCTGGTGAAGCGCCCGGACATTCTGGTGATCGACGGGGCGCTCGCGCCCTTCGATGAGGCGCGGAGCCAGCAGCTGATGCAACTGCTCCTCGAGCTTTTCGATCAACAAAGCCTGTTCATGGTACTTCCAAATGATCGACAGGCCGGCGACTTCGATGTTCAGATGCGTTTCCGCGATGGACAGATCATAACCGACAAGACGGCAGCTCCAGCTCCAAGGCCTTCCAGCCCTAAGCCGGACGCCCCCCAGAGGATAGCAGGAGAGGTGGCATGACCCTTGAGACGGAAGTTCAGTCCTTGCGGCAGGTCCCGATGTTCCGGGATGTGGACCCCGCTCGTCTGAAGCTTCTCGCCTTCACCAGCGAGCGGGTGCAGTTCGCCGGAGGGCAGCGGTTCTTCTCCCAGGGTGACCCGTCCGACGCCGCCTATGTCATTCTCGACGGGCGGGCGAGCGTGCTGCTCAACACCCCCGGCGGGGAAATCCAGGTGGCCGAACTGGGGAGCAACGCCCTTGTGGGCGAGATGGGCATCCTGTCCGATACCCCTCGCTCGGCCACGATCATGGCAGCCGAGCCGACCACGGCGCTTCGCATCGACAAGAGGGTGTTCCTGGAACTCCTCGCTCAATTCCCCCAGATGTCCCTGGCCATCATGCGGGAACTGGCCAAGCGTCTCGAGCGAACCAACGCGCAGCTTGTCGCACAATCCTCATCCTAAATTTCCGGAAAAAACCTGAAAATTTCTCGGGGAAAAGCCGGACAAGGTTAGCGAAATCCTACTTTTTATGGCCAAGCTGACCGATTCTCGACACATCTACCCGTCAACCCTGTCCCCAGAATAACACAAGGGAAGGCCTGATCGTCCGGTCGGGCCATGCGGGATAAGTGATGATGAGTAATGCGAGAACGCTGCTATGCGCAGTACCGCAGCCTGTTGCGGATGTGCGTAAGACCGGAAGTCGCCGCTCTCTCCACCTTGCCCTGGCCGCGGGCCTGATCATGGGCTTCCAGGGCCTCACGGCCGGGCCGGCCGCCGTGGCCACCATCCCCAACGGCCTGCTGGCGCGGCCTGCTGCCGTTCCGGCCGTGCAGGAGGATATCACCGGCTCGGTGGTGACGGCGTCCGCGGCCTTCACCCCCAAGCTCGCCAAGGACCCGGGTCTCTTCAAGGCCATCCTCGACGGGGCCTTCTCCATCGTGAAGCCCCGCGCCGAGAAGCCTGCGTCCCCGACCATCTCGGAGACGGAGGTCGGGGATCCGGACGAGCTGATTCCCTTCAATGGCCGTAACGTGCCGCGATGGCTGGTGCATTCCATCCTCAAGGCCGCCCATGCAACGGGTGCCGATCCGGTCTACATGATGACCCTGGCGGATGTGGAATCGAGCCTCTCGCCGGAAGCCAAGGCGCGCACCTCCTCGGCCCAGGGCCTGTTCCAGTTCATCGACAGCACCTGGATCGAAACCGTCTATCACCACGCCGCCGATTACGGCTTCAAGGCAGCCGCCGAAGCGATCCGCTACGTCAACGGCGAACTCGCCGTCGATCCTAAGGACCGCGAATGGGTCATGAGCCTGCGCACGGATCCCTATTTCTCGGCCCTCATGGCCGGCGAACTGATCAAGGACGTGGAACGAGCTCTGCACTCTCAGGGCGAGCGGGAACTGGCCGAGGCCGAACTCTACCTGGCCCACTTCCTGGGAGCCTCCAGCGCAGTCCGGTTCCTCGAAGTGCTGGATCAGGACCCGAACATGAAGGCCTCCAAGCTCTTCCCGAAGGCAGCCCGAGCCAATGCCGGGCTCTTCATGGACGGCAAGGGCCGCAAGCGCCGTCCGGTGAGCGTCGCCGAACTCTACAACAAGATCGATTCGAAGATCGTCCGCCGCCTCGACCGGTATGAGGGCATCGGCCCGTATCTCGCGGAGATCTCCCGTCCAGCCGATCGCACGGCTGAGGCGACTGCCGTCGTCCAGTAAGGAGGGAGTTGGCCCCCATCTGTGGGGCCGCTCACCCGACGGCGCTGATCGCCGATTGGGCTGACGCCGGCAGCGTCCGCGTATGCACGAAATCACCCTTGGCCAAGTAGGCCAGCTCCTCCGGCGTCGAGGCGCGGCCCAGAACGGGGTTGCGATGCGGGAACCGCCCGAAGCGGGTGATCACATCGAAATTCGCTTTGGCCTGGCTCAGCGAGAATGCCCAGACGGGCTTGAGGTGCTCCGGCGCTTCCTCAAAGGCCTGTTCCGAGATGGCAACGATGCGCCTCATCCGCTCCAGATGATCCGGACCCTCCGCATGGGCCAGCGGGAGCAGATGGAAGAACCTTTCAAAGGGACTCTGCAGGGCATCGTAATGCCCGTTCCGGAAGCCATCCTCGGCGATGTGCAGCGCATCCTGATCCGATGAATAAGCTTCGGCCGTCCCGGCAAACAGGCCGCGCGGAAATTGGTCCAGGACGATGATGAGGGACAGGCGCCCATGCGGGGTTTCCAACCAGTGATCCAACTGGCCGCGCCTGGCCTTCCGTACGGTAAGCGCGAAGTGCGCCATCTCCGCATTGGCGCCTCCGCGCATCCACCAGGCGAGCATCTGCCAATGGGCCGCGATGTCGGCGTTCGAGAGATCGACCGGGAACCAGAAGCGGTAGACCTGTTGCCAGTCCATGCGTGATGACATCGGCTCCTCCCTGAAGAATGCTCGATGGTATCCCGAGTGGAAGCCCCGTGCTGTGTTTGGAAGCACCTGAAGTCCGGCCAGACATTCAACTCCTCTCGTCATCACCGGGCTTGTCCCGGTGATGACGAGAGGAGAGGCGCGGCGCTCTTCTGATCGGGATGGCCGGCACAAGGCCGGCCATGACGTAGGTTGTCGCTCCCGGCCAGATTCTGAAGACAGACAGAAACTTCAGAACGCCTTGAAGGTGATGATGGTGTGCGTGTCGGCGATCTCTGGAATGACCTGCACGTTCTCGGCGATGAAGTGGCCGATATCCACGTCGTCGTCCACGTGGAACTTGGCGAGGATGTCGTAGTTGCCGGCGGTCGAGTAGATCTCGGACGCGATCTCCCGGTCCGCGAGGGCGTTCGCGACGGCGTAGGTCTTGCCGAGCTTGCACTTGATCTCGACGAAGAAGGTCTGCATGAGCCGCTCCAGGTGGCGCAATCTTTGAGATGTCTCTCATGGCACCGGCAGGACCAGCACGCAAGCCGATCCCAAGCGCATCGTGCGGACCCAGAGGGTCGCACGATGCGCTTGGGATCGGATGGATCCCAAAAGTGGGCTCCACTTTTGGATCCGATGCTCAAGGCAGAGGTCAGGACGGTCGCCCGATGCTCACATAGGTGAAGCCGTGGCGGCGCATCTCGTCCGGCCGGTAGACGTTACGCAGATCGACCACCACAGGTTCGGCCAGGGCCGCCTTCAGGCGGCGCAGGTCCAGGGCCCGGAACGTATCCCATTCGGTCACGAGCACCAGAGCATCGGCACCGCGCGCGCAGTCGTAGGCGTCCTTCGTGTAGTGCACGTCCGTCAGCATGGACCGGGCGGCTTCCATGCCTTCCGGATCATAGGCCTTCACCCGGGCGCCGGCATCCTGGAGCGCCGTGATCACGTCGATGGAGGGCGCGTCGCGCATGTCGTCGGTGTTCGGCTTGAAGGTCAGGCCCAGCACCGCAATGGTCTTGCCGCGCACTGAACCGCCGCAGGCTGCGATCACCTTGCGGCCCATGGCGCGCTTGCGCTGGCTGTTGACCGCCGCCACCGTCTCGACGAGGCGGATCGGCGCCTCGTGGTCCTGCGCGGTCTTGATCAGGGCGAGCGTATCTTTCGGGAAGCACGAGCCGCCATAGCCGGGACCCGCATGGAGGAACTTGGAGCCGATGCGGTTGTCGAGGCCGATGCCCCGGGCCACGTCCTGCACATTGGCGCCCACATGCTCGCACAGGTCCGCGATCTCGTTGATGAAGGTGATCTTGGTGGCGAGGAACGCATTCGCCGCATACTTCGTCAGCTCCGCCGTGCGGCGGGACATGGCGAGCACCGGCGACTGGTTGAGGTAGAGCGGGCGATAGATGTCGTTCATCACGCTCAAGGCACGCTCGTCCTCGGTGCCGATCACGATGCGGTCCGGGCGCTTGAAATCGGCGATGGCCGCGCCTTCGCGCAGGAATTCCGGATTGGACACCACGGCGAAATCCGCATCGGGCCGGGCCTCGCGGATGATGCGCTCCACCTCGTCGCCGGTGCCGACCGGCACGGTCGATTTCGTCACGACCACCGTGTAACCGTCGATCGCCGCGGCGATGTCGCGAGCGGCCTGGTAGACATAAGACAGGTCCGCATGACCGTCGCCGCGCCGGGAGGGGGTTCCCACCGCGATGAACACGGACTCGGCGCTCCTGACCGCCTGGCCTAAGTCGGTGGTGAAGGTCAGCCGCCCCTCGCGCACGTTCTTGGCGACAAGTTCGGCAAGCCCCGGCTCGAAGATCGGGATCTCGCCCCGGTTGAGGGCCTCGATCTTGGCGGGATCCTTGTCCACGCAGCAGACCTCATGGCCGAAATCCGCAAAGCAGGCGCCGGAGACCAGGCCCACATAGCCTGCTCCGATCATCGCGACATGCATCAGGGGCTCCCCGTTTGTTGAACCCTGGGTTTAGGGTGGCCAGGGCTCAGCCGCAAGCCATCGCTTGCGACGATTTCGCGGTGTCTCATCGGTATTTTGCAACAACGTCCCCTTTGACTTCTGGCGCCGGTCCCTCCACAACACCGCCGCTTTTCAAACGGGGCATTGATGGACAATCCATTTCTTGTCGAGGTCACTCGCGGCCAGCTGGTCGAGTCGCGCCACAGGGGCAGCGTCTCGGTGGTGGATGCGGAAGGGGCCACGGTTCTGTCGATCGGCGATGTGGACAGGCGGGTTTTTCCGCGCTCCGCCGTCAAGGCGCTTCAGGCCATGCCGCTGGTTGAAAGCGGGATCGCGGACAAATACGGCCTCTCCGACGAGGAGATCGCGCTGGCCTGTGCGTCCCATTCGGGCGAGCCGGCCCATGTGGCGGCCGCAGGATCCATGCTGGCCAAGGCGGGGCAGGATGTGGGCTGTCTCGAATGCGGCACCCATTGGCCCATGGGCGAGGCCGCGAACCGCGCCCTGGCGGCCTCAGGCGGCAGCCCCAGCGCCCTGCACAACAACTGCTCGGGCAAGCATGCGGGCTTCGTCTGCCTCGCCTGTGGCCAGGGTGAAGCGCCCAGGGGCTACGTGCTGGCGGATCATCCGGTCCAGCGCACCGTGCGCGACGCCCTGGAGGACATCACGGGCGCCTGCCACTCGGTCGAGAAGAGCGGCATCGACGGCTGCTCGATTCCCACCTATGCGATCCGGCTCCCGTCGCTCGCCTTCGGGTTTGCCCGGTTCGGCACCGGGATCGGCTTGCCTGGCGATGGCAAGGCTGCCGCGGCCCGGATCCGCAAGGCCGTGGCCCGCCATCCTTTCATGGTCGCCGGCACCGGCCGGTTCGACACGAAGCTGATGGAATGTCTCGGCGAGCGCGCCTTCGTCAAGGTGGGCGCGGAGGGCGTCTATTGCGCCTCCTTCCCGGAGCTCGGCTACGGGATCGCCCTCAAGGCCGACGACGGCAATGCCCGTGCGGCCGAGGCCATGATGGCCGGCCTGGTCCTGCGCTTCCTCCCCCTGAGCGACAACGAGCGCAAGGTGGTCGAGAGCTTGGCGCAGCCCGTGCTCAAGAACTGGAACGGGATCGAACTCGGGCAGATCCGGCCGACCACGGAGATCATGGGCGTGGCCTAAGCGGTCTATCAGGCCCGCGGCTGCATCTGCTGGCGGGCCTGGATAAGGTCGTCGGGGCGTAGGCCATGCGCGCCGTGGAACGGCCGGTCGAGGACGGCGACCATGTAGACGACGAGACCGATGAAGGCCATCAGCACGCCGCCGAGAATGAAGTGGGTGGTCCGCTTCAGATCGAACAGCCAGAGAGTAAAGACATTGAGGGCCGCGCCGACGAGGACGACGGCCCAGATCACCTTTGGGACGCTGGTTCCTGCCGCCTGCACCCGAAGGCGACGCTGCTCGATGAACTCGGCGAAGGTTCTCAGGGCCTCGCCATGAAGCAGGCTCTCTCCGGAGTCGCGGCTGGGCCTGAAGCCCAGAAGCTCCCGGCTCAACCGGTCGACCAGCCGCATGCCCGGCGTGGAGACCTGGTTGCCCTGCTGAAAGGCCCAGCCTGGGCCGGTCTCCTCCTCGACATACCGGATCAGGGTTTCTGAGAGTGCCGCGCGGGCGGGTTCCGGATAGCCGCTGAAGATGTGGTAGAGAGCAACTGCGCTTGAGGCCTCCCGTCCGACCGCATCCTGCGCCTTGTTATAATTCTCGAACACCGCAATCGAGAGCAGGGCCAGAAGAACGCCGTAATAGAGCGAGAAGGCGTTGAGGAGCAGGCCGACGACCGTATTCGCGTCCTTCTCCCCACGCAGCAGGCGGCTGACGACGGGTTGCAGCAGCGCCGAGCCGATCAGGGTCGGCACCACGAAGATCAGGCAGACGATGACGGCGCCGAGCAGAAGGGGCAGCTGGTGCAGCCTGTCGATCACGGTGCAATCCGCTCCTGTTCTGGTAAGCCCAACAGCCCGCCAGGATTGAAACGGGTTTTCGCGCCCGGATCAGGTGCGATTCCGGATAGGGCCCTAGATCCCCAGCAGCTTCATGATCTCGCTCGCCGCGGCATTCGGCGAAAGGGTCCCGTCGGCAATAGCGCGCTCGATCTCCGGCACGCTCTGGCGTAGGGCAGGGTCGTGGGCGAGGCGTTCGTGCAGGCGCTCGTGAACCAAAGCCCACATCCACTTCGTGTCCTGCGCCCGCCGCTTGGCGGCAAGCTCTCCCGTCGCCTCCAGGCGCCTGCGGTGGTCGAGCACCTTGGTCCAGAGCTCGTCGAGGCCCTGGCCGGTGAGCCCCGACACCGTCAGCACGGGTGGCGTCCAGGTGGGTGAGGCCGGGGCCAGAATGTGCAGGGCCGCCTTGTACTCGGCTGCCGCCGCATTGGCTTTTGAGCCCGCATCGTCCGCCTTGTTGACGGCGATCAGGTCGGCAAGCTCCAGGATGCCTTTCTTGATGCCCTGCAACTCGTCGCCGGCGCCTGGCAGCATCAGGACGAGGAAGAAGTCGGTCAGATCCGCAACCGCCGTCTCCGACTGCCCGACTCCCACGGTCTCCACCAGGATCACGTCGAACCCGCCTGCCTCGCAGAGCAGCATCGTCTCGCGGGTCTTGGCCGCGACGCCGCCGAGCGTGCCGGAGGAGGGCGAAGGGCGGATGAAGGCGTTCGCATCGGTTGCAAGCCGCGCCATGCGGGTCTTGTCGCCGAGAATAGCGCCGCCGGTCCGGGTGGAGGAGGGGTCGACCGCGAGCACCGCCACCTTGTGACCCTTCTCGGTGAGCATGGAGCCCAGGGTGTCGATGGTGGTGGACTTGCCCACGCCGGGAACGCCGGTAATGCCGATGCGCACGGCCTTGCCGGTGCGTGGCATCAGCTCCTGAAGGAGGGCCCGCGCCGCCTCACGATGGTCGGGTCGGCGCGATTCCATGAGCGTAATGGCGCGCGCGAGCGCGGCACGGTCGCCGCTGGCAACGGCTTCGGCTGTCACAGTTTCTTTGTTGTGTAGTCGTGCACTGCTCATGCTCTCGTCTTAGACGATTCTGGTTTCAAGAGGCACCCTTGAGCCTGCACTCGAAGCTGCAGCCCTTCGCAACTCTGCATTGGGTGAGCCTCCGCACCTCGCCCAGTTCCTGTGCGGTGATTCATGACGTTGAGTAATGAAACGTCATATTGTATAACCGAAATAACATAAAGTATCTATAGGAATATATATGTAGCAATGATTGGCAACAGGAGGTTGGCCATGGTGTCTACACTCGTGATCAAAGGGACGAATGCTGCAGACCATCTGGAGGGAACGGACGCAGGCGATCGCATCTACGGATATGATCCTGACGCTCCTGGCCAAGAGGTTTCCATCACGGCATCGCGCCTTGCCACGGGCTTGTCTCAAGCGCTCTTTACCGCTTCTGCCCCAGGAGACAACCAGCACCTCTTCGTTGTCCAGAAGACCGGGCAGATCCGCGTGCTCGATGCCATGACGGGCGAGTTGCAGTCCCGAGCCTTCCTCGATCTTGCCGGTCAGATCAGCACGACAGGCGAGCAGGGCCTTCTGGGGCTGGGCTTTGATCCAGACCATGCCGCCAACGGCAAGTTCTATGTTTATATGAGCAACCTCGCAGGCGATGTGGAAATTCGCCAATATACGAGTATCCCAGGCACGCTCGTGGTCGATCCCGCGAGCATGCGCCTTGTCACGACGCTCGACTTCCCTGATGGAACGGAGCGCCATCGCGGCGGCTGGCTTGGTTTCGGGCCGGATGGCTATCTTTATGCAGCCGTGGGCGACGGTACGCGCTCCGCCAACTCGCAGAGTCTTGCCAATCCGATGGGAAAGATTCTGCGCCTCGATGTGAGCATGGATGCGTTTCCTGATGATCCAGGCCGGAACTACGCCCTGCCTGCCGATAATCCGACGAGATCGACGGCATATCCGGGAGCGCAGCGGGAACGGGCATCTACGCAGCTGGATTGCGCAATCCCTGGCGGGTCAGCTTCGATCGTGCAACGGGACAACTCTACATCGCGGACGTCGGAGAGAGCACGGCGGAGGAAGTCAATCTGGGGAGTTCCGGCGCCAATTACGGCTGGCCCGGCACCGAAGGCGGGTTCGATCCGAGCAGTTATCCGGACTATACGCTGCCGATCCATTCCTATGGCCGTACGGACGGCCGCTCCATCACCGGTGGCTATGTCTACCGCGGGCCGAACGAGGCGCTCCAAGGCCATTACATCTTCGGCGACTACGCCACGGGACGGGTCTGGAGCATGAATCTCGTGAACGGCGCCTGGCAGGTAACGCAGCGCACCGTGGCGGCGGATGCGGGCAGTGTCACGCGGCCATCGTCCTTTGGCGAGGACGCGGCCGGTAACGTCTATCTCATCGACGACGACGGCGAGATCTTCCGCCTCAATCCGCAGGTGATATCCGGCGGCCAGGATCAAGGCGACACGATCTTCGCGCGCGGAGGCGACGATGTGGTGTTCGGTGGTTCGGGGGACGACACCATCGACGGCGGCACCGGCAACGACGTCATGGCCGGTGGCACCGGCAATGACCGCTACATCATCGATACAGCTTCCGATGTGGTGGAGGAGAAAGCCGGAGAGGGCACGGAGGACGTGATCCGCAGTGCCGTCAGCTATACCCTTGCCGACGATATGCATGTGGAGGTTTTGTGGACCAAGAACACCTCCGGCACGGCCGCGATCAATCTCACCGGCAACAACCATGACAACCGCATTTCAGGCAATGCTGCCGGGAACACTCTGACGGGACGGGATGGTGCCGATCTCATCAAGGGCCTGAAAGGCAATGACAGTCTTCTCGGCGACGCTGGCGACGACGACCTGCGCGGCGAGGAAGGCGATGATCGCCTTGAGGGCGGCACCGGAGCAGACACGATGGACGGCGGTGTCGGCAAGGATGCGCTTCTGGGAGGGAGCGGCGGGGACAGGTTCGTCTGGCGTTCGCTCTCCGACACATCCTCGGCCGCCGCAAGCGCTGATCGCGTGCTCGACTTCGCCGGTGCTGACGGCGATCTGCTCGAGATCTCTCGCATCGACGCCAACAGCACGCGATCCGGCAATCAAGCCTTCGCCTTCATCGACTCTGCGGCCTTCAGCGCTCCGGGTCAGATCCGATCCGAAAAATCCGGGGATGAGACGCTGATCCTTCTCAACACCGACGGGGACACGGAGGCCGAAGCCGTCATTGCGCTTGCAGGCGCGCATGACATGCAGGCCAGTTGGTTCGTGCTCTAAGGGAGTGATCGCGTCGAGCGGGATATGGCGTCGGGGCGCGGAGGTCCTATCAGGGCTCTCGCTGCTCCCGCGCCGTCACCAGGTGATCGGGTCCATGCCGAACCGTCCCCAGGCGGGGATCTTGATTGCGGGGCGGCGCAGGTCGAGGCCGGCCACAAGGCCCATGAAGTCGAGCTCAATCCCCTCGATCCAGCCGACCGCGATGCCCGCATAGCCGCCGAGCGAGATCTGGATGCCGGTGCGGCTCGGGGTCAGGCCCACGATGTCGCGCCAGGGCTGCCAGTCCTTGCCGAGTGCCGTGGGCGGCAAGGGGGCGGCGAGTTCCGGGACGGAGCGCATCACATGGGCCACGAAGGTGTTGGAGTTCGGGCCGGGCCAGGCGTTGTAGGCGCCGAAGGTCTGGTAGGGGTAGCTCGCCACGGCTTGGCGCACCTGCGGGATCAGCCGCTCGGCTTGCGCGCCTTCGATCACCACCACGGGATGGGGCGCATTGCCGAACCAGCGCCCGTCCGGCGCCCAGCCGTTGGTGCGCACGGGGCTGCCCCAGCCGACCTTGTCGTAGCGGGTGTACTGGCGTGCGCCGGCCTCCTTCACCACCACCCAGGTATGGTGTGCGAAGATGCCGCGCCAGCGTCCGACCCGCGCTGCATACACCGCCACGATGGCCTCGGGCGCTTCCGTGGCTGCGGGCAGGAGCTTCGCGCTCGACCAGTCGGCGGCGCGCCAGCTCGGCGCGATATCGTCGCGCAGGGCCCACCAGAGGGCATGAGCCCCCAGGGGAATAACGAAAAGGGCAACGATGACAAGGAAGGTGCGGGCGAGAACGGCGAGCATGGAATGAAGGTACGGTTAGCCCCCGCCCGCATCAAGGCACCGGGCCTCATGGCTTCGTTCACCAATGCTTTACCGCGATCCGGCACGAGTGGGGGCGCCGAAGGGTTTTCGCCTTGCGCGCGCCATGATCGAAGGCAAAACAGCATGACCTTCCTTGTCTCCTCTCGAATCCCAAGGCCCATGCGCTTCTCATCCCGCCTCGCCATCGTCTGCCTTGCCGGTTTTGCCCTGTCCGGCTGCGTCGGAGAGGATTCGGCGCTCGTCAGCCCCACCTCCTTCAAGATCGGACTGAGCAAGGATCCCAAGCTCCTCGTCGCGACCACGCGGCTTCCGGTGGGCGATCCGCCCAGGAAGCCCTGGTTCAGCAGCGAGCGCTCGGCGGACATGATCTTCGCGGAAGCGCGCCTGACGCCGCCGTCGGATTCGCTCCTCAGCCGCGTGACGGCGAGCGACTGGAGCATCGCGAAGGTTGAGAATGTGGAGCGGAGCAACGCGGCGCAGGCCTTTGCGCAGGCCGCCTTCGGCCGCGATCTGCTGCTCTACATCCACGGCTACAAGGAAAGCTTCGAGACCGCCGCGACCTCGACGGTCGATCTCTCCGAGGGCATCAAGTTCGCGGGCGTCACCGGTCTCTTCACTTGGCCGTCCGCCGCCTCGACCTTCAGCTACGTGGCCGATCGCGAAAGCGCCATGTGGTCCCGCGACTCGCTGGAGGATCTGCTCACCGCCATCGCCAAGACCCCGAGCGGCGGGCGCATCCACATCGTGGCGCACAGCATGGGCACGCTGCTGACGCTGGAAACCTTGCGCATGCTGCGCGCCTCCGGCGGCGAGAGCGCCATGGAGCGCATCGGCGCGGTGGTGCTGGCGGCCCCCGACATCGACATCGACCTGTTTGCCCGCGGCCTGGAGCGCCTCGGGTCGGATGCGAAGAAGATCACCGTGATCAGCTCCACCAACGACCGGGCGCTCGCCGTCTCGAGCCGCCTCGCCGGCGGCATCGTGCGGGCAGGGGCGGCCGACCGCGAGAGGCTGGAGGCTCTGGGCGTGCGCGTGGCCGACGCCTCGGAATTCGGCGGCGGCATCATCAACCACGACCTGTTCCTGTCGAACAAGGAAGTGCAGCAGGTGGTGAAGCGGGCCATCGAGCGGTCCTGAGGGACCGCCCGACAGAGCAACTCTCAGACAATCAGGAAGTCATCATAGCCAAGCTGGGCCTTTCTCACGCCGTCGAACGTGATGGAGCCGCCGTCGGCGAGCTTGAGGACGGCATCGCCGCCGGCATTGTCCTTGATCATGCGGTAGAGGCCGGAGAAGTTCTTCTGGCCTGCAATCGCTTTCGTGATCCGCACAGTGTCCCCGCCGGTGGGGTCGAAGTCGAGGATCACGTCGTGGCCGCTTGGCCCGGTCCGGTAGATGAAGGTATCCGCCCCGCTGCCGCCGGCCATGGTGTCGTTGCCTTTGAGACCCTCGAGCGTGTCGCGTTCGCCATAGCTGAACATGATGTCGTTGAGAGCGCTCGAGACCCTGTCGCCGACCAGGGAGTTTCTGTTGTGATCCCCTTCCGTTGTCGGCCTGATGGTGGGGGCATAGGCCCGGATGTAGTCGATCTGGAACTCGGCCGGGAACTCCGTCGTGCTGTCGGGTGCACCCGGCCAGTTTCCGCCGACGGCAAGCCCTGCGAGCAGGTACATGGGCTCGGTCATGCCGGACGGTGTCGCCATGGAAAACACCTGGGTGCCATCGAGGTAGTAGCTGATCGTATCGGCGGTCCACAGGGTCCCGTAGCTGTGGAAGCCATCCGAGAGGTCGACACCGGCTGCAATTCCTTGCGTCTTGAAGGCGTGCTTGCCCGTCGCGTCCTTCCAGTGCGACCCGACATAGTAGGTCGACGGATCGTGGCCGAGCAGCTCCAGCACGTCGATCTCCGGCGGCCAGTTGCCGCTCTGCGGCAGCAGCCAGAAAGCCGGCCATAATCCTTGGCCGGACGGCACTTGGGCCGAGATCTCGAAATACCCGTAAGTCTGCGAGAAGGTGCCGTGGGTGTTGATGAGCCCCGACACGTAAGGAAGGCCGTCCGTCAGGCTCGGATCGGGGGAGGGCCGGGCCGTGATGGTCAGGACGCCGTCGCCGGTCTGATACGGGTCCTCGGAAATCCGGAAGGGGTCGAGAGCGGGATATTGCTGGACCGCCGCGGTGGAGCGGTCGGCGAAGTACTGCATCTCGCCATTGCTCGCCAGCGTGCGCCCACCCCACCAGTACTTCGTGCCCCAGACCGAGGTATTGAGATAACTGCCCGTGAACTCGTCTGAAAAGGTGAGTGAATAATCTTCGAGGTTAATGGCCATGGGATTCCCGCAATCACTTGAAAGTTAATTGCAGGAAGCTTCCCATGGGGAATCTTACCGATCAATGAAACGGAGGGTCTAATCCGCCCGGGCAGGTGGGATCGGATCCTCCGCCTGTTCGAAGGGTTAGCGCGGGGTTGATCGGTGTTCCGGCCCTGGTGACCCGGACGAGAGAGACGGCGCTACTCGGCCGCCTGTTTCGGCCCATATCCGAGCCTCTGGTTGAGGTCCTCGATGAGGTTCACGGCGGCATCCGCGATCACGGTGCCGGGCGGGAAGATCGCCGAGGCGCCGGCCTGATACAGGGCATCGAAATCCTGCGGCGGGATCACGCCGCCGACCACGATCATGATGTCGTCACGGCCATACCTGGCGAGTTCGCTCTTCAGCTCCGGCACGAGCGTCAGGTGGCCGGCCGCCAGCGAGGACACGCCGATGATGTGCACGTCGTTCTCGATGGCCTGGCGGGCCGCTTCAGCAGGGGTTGCGAAGAGCGGGCCAATGTCCACGTCGAAGCCCAGATCGGCGAAAGCGGAGGCGATCACCTTCTGGCCGCGGTCGTGCCCATCCTGGCCCATCTTGGCCACGAGAATGCGGGGACGGCGTCCGTCGTCGTGCTCGAACCGTTCGACGAGATTGCGGACCTTCTCCACGGCTGGCGACCCCATGCCGACCTCCCGTTTGTAGACGCCCGAGATTGCCTTGATCTCGGCCCGGTGACGGCCCCAGACCTTTTCGAGCGCATCGGAAATCTCGCCCACCGTCGCCTTGGCGCGGGCGGCCTTCACGGCGAGGTCGAGCAGGTTGCCATTGCCCGCAGCACCCTGTGACAGGGCGTTGAGCGCCGCATCCACGTCGGCCTGATTGCGGTCGGCTTTGAGGCGCCTGAGCTTCTCGATCTGGCTCGCGCGCACGGCGGCGTTGTCGACCTTCAGGATGTCGATGGACGCCTCGTCCGTGGACTTGAAGCTGTTCACGCCGATGATCTTCTGATGGCCGGAATCGATCCTCGCCTGCGTGCGGGCAGCCGCCTCCTCGATCTTCAGCTTCGGAATGCCGGCCTCGATGGCCTTGGCCATTCCCCCTAAGCTCTCGACCTCCTGGATATGCGCCCAGGCCTTTTGCGCAAGTTCGTAGGTGAGGCGCTCGACGTAGTAGGAGCCGCCCCACGGATCGATGATGCGCGTGGTGCCGCTCTCCTGCTGCAGGAACAGCTGCGTGTTGCGGGCGATGCGGGCCGAGAAGTCGGTGGGCAGGGCCAGCGCCTCGTCAAGGGCGTTGGTGTGCAGCGACTGGGTATGGCCTTGGGTTGCCGCCATCGCCTCGATGCAGGTGCGCGTGACGTTGTTGAACACGTCCTGCGCGGTGAGCGACCAGCCGGATGTCTGCGAGTGGGTGCGCAACGGCAGCGACTTCTCGCTCTGCGGGTTGAAGCCCTTCACGAGCTTCGCCCAGAGCAGGCGCGCGGCGCGCATCTTGGCCACTTCCATGAAGAAGTTCATGCCCACGGCCCAGAAGAACGACAGGCGCGGCGCGAACTGGTCGATGGTGAGCCCTGCCGCGATGCCGGCGCGGATATACTCGACGCCGTCGGCAAGCGTGTAGGCGAGCTCAAGGTCCTGCGTCGCACCCGCCTCCTGCATGTGGTAGCCGGAGATCGAGATCGAGTTGAACTTCGGCATGTTCGCGGACGTGTAGGCGAAGATGTCCGAGATGATGCGCATCGACCCTTTCGGCGGGTAGATGTAGGTATTGCGCACCATGAACTCTTTGAGAATGTCGTTCTGGATCGTGCCCGACAGCTTGGAAGCGGGCACGCCCTGTTCCTCGGCCGCCACGATGTAGAGCGCCAGGATCGGCAGCACCGCGCCGTTCATGGTCATCGACACGCTCATCTGGTCGAGCGGGATGCCGGCAAACAGGGTGCGCATGTCGTAGATGGAATCGATGGCCACTCCCGCCATGCCCACATCGCCCGAAACCCGCGGATGATCGGAATCGTAGCCGCGATGGGTGGCGAGATCGAAGGCCACCGACAGGCCCTTCTGGCCGGCCGCGAGGTTGCGGCGATAGAAGGCGTTGGAATCCTCAGCCGTGGAGAAGCCGGCATACTGGCGCACGGTCCAGGGCTGGTTGACGTACATGGTGGGGTAGGGACCGCGTAAGAAAGGTGCGATGCCCGGATAGGTGTCGAGGAAGTCGAGCCCGGTGCGCTCCTCAGAGCCGTAGGATCCCTTCACGGTAATCCCCTCCGGCGTCAGCCATGGCTCGGCCGAGGACTTCGAGGAGGATGCCAGGGGAGCATCCGTGAAGGCGACGCTCGTGAAATCCGGGATGCTGGTCATGGGATGAAACGGATGCCCTTGCCGGTGGAGACGGATCGAATGAGGTGCATTCTAGGGCATCCGGCATCGGGAGGCTATCGGAGCATGGTTGGACGTCTCGACATCCTCCTCGTCATCCCCGTACCCGGACTTGATCCGGGGATCAGTCCCGGGGATCCACGTCTTTGCCCCGTTATGGTTCCCAAGACGTGGATGGCCGGAACAAGTCCGGCCATGACGGTGTGGGTTTTACCCCCGCTTCTCAGCGTTCCAGTAGCCGGAGCAGACCCGTCCGCCGGAGGTTGTCCAGGTGCCGCGGCCCGTGGTGCCGGAGAGCCGGCCGGAGACGTTCGCCCGGTCCTGGCCGCGCGAGATGCTGGCCGAGACGGAGCCGTTCTGCTGCACGCGGCCGTTCACGTTGAAGTTTTCCGGTCCGCCATAGCGGGCTTGTCCGTTCTGCACGACGACCGCATAGCGATAGGCCCGGTCGCAGGCGCCTTGTTCGGTGACGACCTCCACGCTCCAGTTGCCGTCGAACCGGTTTGTCTGAGCTTGGGCCTGGGGTGCCATCACGAGGGCTGCCATGGCAGCTCCGCCAAGCCAGGGAAGAACATGCATCAAACACTCCTGAAACAACATTGAGTTGGTTGAACCAACGTGGGTGTTTCGGGCAGGGTTCCTCTTCATGGCAGACGGTCGCAGGCGCAAAAAAGCCGCCGCACCGGGTGATGCAGCGGCTTGAGAAAAGCGCGGCCGATCAGCTCTGGGCGACGCTGGAGCGCTTCTGGGCATTCCAGCGGCCGGAGCAGCCGTAAGAGTCGACCTTCCAGACGCCCGAGCCGGCCTGACCCGCCAGGCTGCCCGAGGCCTGAGCCTGCGCAGAGCTGCGGCGGATGTCGAGGCTCACAGTGCCATTGGCGGCGATCCGTCCGCTGATCTGCGCCGGGGCGTCGCCGGGATCGCCGTGGTACCGGACATTCCCCTTGTCGACCGCGATGGCATAGGTATTGGTGCCGCAGATGCCGGACTCCGTGACCATCTGCACCTGCCAGGTGCCATCGTGCTTGTTCTTGGGGGCGGCCAAGGCCGCGCCAGCACACATTATGCCGAGGCCGAGGGCCACAGCCGTAATCTTCGTGAACGTCATAACCGTGATCCTCCCGGTTCGTGGTCGGGAGGAAAAACCTCACGCCTCCGCGCAAGCCCTATCGAGGGCCTCGCCAAGAACCTTGAGGGTATCGCACCCGGAAAAAATGAAAGTTGTGATACCGGCCTCGGTAAGCTCTTGTTGATCTTCCCCGGGTCGGCCAGCCAGGAAGATAAGTTTTGATCCTGTCCGATGCAAGGTTCTTGCGGCCGCAGGGGCGTGGAGTTTGTATATTTCGTCAGTAGAGCAGATACAGCTAATCTTAGCTTTGCTTGAGGTGAATGCTTTTTCTAGGCTATCTTGATCTGTTAATCCCTCATTCATGATGGCTTCTATGCCGCCAGCCTCGAAGAAGTTCTTGGCAAAGGTTGCACGGGCGGTGAAATCGGCCACGGATCCAAGGTTGGCGAGGAAGACTCTTGGGCGCACTCCGGTCTTCGCTAGATAGGCATCCGAGAGATCCCGCAGGCGCTCGAAAGGCTCGGCGGTGCGTGTCGAGGGCAGCGGGGAGATGCTGACCGGTGAGGGGTCTGCGGCGGTGCCGGCGAGTTCAGAGAAGCTCGTCCCTTGTCCAGCCATCTGGACGAGAGTGGGGAAGGAGGTCTCTGCTCCCTCTTTTCCCTCCCCCTTGTGGGGAGGGGCAGGGGTGGGGGTGCCGGCACCGGAGCCTGATAGGCTCTCGCTCACACCCCTACCTCCAACTCCTCCCCACAAGGGGGAGGAGGGCTCGTTCGGGGTTGGCATCAGCACCGTTACGTCCGCTTCGTTGATGTTCGGGAACTCGCTCGTGCCGGTGATCGGCTCCCTGCGAGTGGCGACGGCTTTCTCCCGCTGGGCGCGCACCGCTGCGATCCGGGCTTGGAGGGTTTCGCCCTTCAGGCTTTCCAGAATGCCGCCCCCGCGCTCGATCTCCTGGAACAGCCCCCAGGCCTTTTCGCACAATGCATCGGTGAGCGCCTCGAACCCGCCGGCGCCGGCCGCAGGATCGGCCACGCGGGCGAGGTTGGACTCGTCGAGCAGGATCAGCTGGGTATTGCGCGCAACCCGGCGGGCGAAGGCATCGGGCAGGCCCAGCGCCGCCGTAAAAGGCAGCACCGTGATCGCGTCCGCCCCGCCGAGCCCGGCCGAGAACGCGGCCACCGTGGTGCGCAGCATGTTCACCCACGGATCGCGCCGCGTGGTCATGCGCCAGGCGGTTTCCGCATGCAGGCGGATCGGCCTCGGCTCCAGGCCGCAGACCTGCTCGACCCGCGCCCAGAGACGGCGCAGGGCCCTGAACTTTGCGACGGTGAGGAACTCGTCCGCATCGGCTACGAGCAGGAAGGAGAGGGAGCGCCGCGCCGCATCGAGCGAATGTCCTGCGGCTTCCAGGCCGCGCAGATAGCTCAAGCCCGTCGCCAGCACGGCCGCGAGTTCCTGTGCCTCGCTGGCGCCGGCCTCGTGATAGACGCGCCCATCGGCCAGGAAAGCGCGGCCGGCGAAGCCCTTTGATGTCAGGTGGGCCAGCGTATCGCCCATGCGTTGCGCCATCGCGCCCCAGGACGCCGACATCCGGCCCATCGCCGCCATGGCGCCCACGGGATCAAGGCCGAGATCGAGGGAGAGACCGGAGAGCTTGTGGCCGCGCCGCTCGGCGAGCGCCAGCACCAGTGCCGCCATCTGGCGGCCATGCCCGCCGGCATCGACGCGCAGGTGAATGAGGTCGAGCATCACGCCGCTCAGAGTCCGGTCGAGATCCTCGATGGAATCGATCTCCACCCCGAAGCCGCGCGCGGCGGGGGCCCTGCGGTTGACGAGGGTCAGGGCATCGGCGCCGCCTTCGAGATCGATGAGGGCAAGCTCGTTGGCCTTTGCCGGATCGGGATGGTCGACGCGCTGCGAGACACGCCAGCGGCCGGCCTGTTCGCGGGCCACCGGCGTTGATCCTTCCGCTTTCGGATAGAGAGGCTGGATGTCGATGCCGTCGTGGCTGCGGGAAACGAGCTTCGTCTGGAAGTCCGCACCCTTCAGAACGCCCTCGACCAGCTTGAGCCATTGCTCGCGGGTTGCTTGCGGAAAATCGGCGGCGAGAGAGAGATCGTCCATAGGGGCCTCGTCCGGAGGAAGGGGGCGCGAATTGCGCGGGACAATACCGGGAGGAGGGGACGGTGGGAATGCCCTAAAGGGTCGGATCGAAAAGATGCGGTGCTGCTCTCCACCGTCATCCCCGGGCTTGTCCCGGGGATCCACGTCTTTGCACCGTTGTGGTTCCTAAGACGTGGATGGCCGGACTTGTTCCGGCCATGACGAGTGTGGAGCTTGAGTCTAAATCTTGGTCCCTCCTGAGAGGCTGGCTCGTTAAGGACGGGCAGCCCTCCTCACGTCATCACCGGCCTTGTGCCGGTGATCTCGATGGCATGACGCGCAGAGCTCTTCTCATCGGGATGGCCGGCACAAGGCCGGTCATCACTAAAACTGAGGCGTGTTCCTCTTTATGAGCCAGACACTGAGGAGAGGGACGAGGCTCAAACGAACTGCGACAGCCCCGGGATCGAGCCCACGATCGGTCCCATCACGTCCTCGCCCGCCTTCTCGCGGCCGTAGGTGAAGAGCTCCTTGCCCAGCGGCTGCATCTGGCCCATGGACACGCCGATGCCCATGAGCTGGCCGCCGAGGGCCATCACGCCGCCGCCCATGGAGCCCATCATGCCCATGAGACCGCCGCTGCCGCCGGTCTTGCCCTCTTCGATGGCGTCCATTGCGCCCGGAAGAGCCTGGATCAGCTGGTTGACCTCGCTCGAGGGGCCTTCTTTCTGGAGGTAGCCAAGAATGATGCCGATCGCCTTGCGGGCGGTGGCCTGGTCGAGACCTGTCTTCTGCGTCACGCGGGCGATGAGCTCTTCCATCTGATTCTCCTGAGAATGGTGCGGCCGATAGTTCACATCTGAACTGTTAAATCAAGAAATCCGAGAGTGGAAACTCGCAGCAACGCTTCTAAGATCCATTGAGGAGTTTTGGAGAGACGCGATGCTGCAGGACGGCAAGATCTTCATCGGCAAGAGCACCAAGCCCGAATATCTCGATCTTAGGCTCGCCAACCGGCATGGCCTCGTGACCGGGGCCACGGGCACGGGCAAGACCGTCTCCCTGCAGGTGCTGGCGGAAGGTTTCTCCAACGCGGGCGTCCCAGTCTTCGCCGCCGACATCAAGGGCGATCTCTCCGGCATGGCGGCGCCCGGCAACGGCAAGGAGCCTCTGGTCAAGCGCGCCAAGGACATCGGCGTCGATTACGTGCCGGACAAGTTCCCGGTGGTGTTCTGGGACCTGTTCGGCGAGCAGGGGCATCGCGTGCGGGCGACGATCTCCGAGATGGGGCCGCTGCTGCTCTCGCGCCTGCTCGATCTTAACGACACGCAGGAGGGCGTGCTCAACATCGTCTTCCGCATCGCCGACGAGCAGGGCCTGCTGCTGCTCGACCTGAAGGATCTGCGCGCGCTCCTGCAGCTCGTCTCCGACAATGCCAGCCAGCTCACCACCACCTACGGCAATGTGTCGAAGGCGACCATCGGCACCATCCAGCGCCAGCTCCTCGTGCTGGAGAACCAGCAGGGCGACGAGTTCCTCGGCGAGCCGGCGCTGGACATCAAGGACCTGATGCGCACGGATCGCGACGGGCGCGGCATCGTCAATATCCTGGCGGCGGACAAGCTCATGAGCAATCCGCGCCTCTACGCCACCTTCCTGCTGTGGCTCATGTCTGAACTCTTCGAGGAACTGCCCGAGGTGGGCGACCTCGATCAGCCCAAGATGGTGTTCTTCTTCGATGAGGCGCATCTGCTGTTCAACGATGCGCCGAAGGCCCTCGTGGAAACGGTGGAGCGCGTGGTGCGCCTCATCCGCTCCAAGGGCGTCGGCGTCTATTTCATCACCCAGAACCCGATCGACATCCCTGAGAGCGTGCTGGCGCAGCTCGGCAACCGGGTCCAGCACGCGCTGCGCGCCTATACCCCGCGCGAGCAGAAGGCCGTGCGGGCGGCCGCCCAGTCCTTCCGGGAGAATCCCGCCTTCGACACGGAGAAGGCCATCACCGAGCTGGGTGTCGGCGAGGCCCTGGTCTCGACCCTTGAGGGCAAGGGGGCACCGTCCATGGTGGAGCGCACGCTCATCGCGCCGCCCATGGCGCAGGTGGGGCCGATTGAGCTGACCGAGCGCCAGCAGATCATCGCGGCGAGCCCCATGAAGGGAAAATATGATCAGTCCATTGACGTGGAATCGGCTTATGAGATGCTCGCCAAGCGCGCCGAGCAGGCAGCCACCGAGGCGAAGGCGGCGGAAGGGGGAGGCGGCATCCTCGACATGCTGGGCGGCCTCTTCGGAGCGGGAACGCAGCGCAAGGGCTCCATGACGGTGACGCAGCGCGTCACCCGCGAGGTGACGCGAACCATCGTCAACCAGACGGTCGGCAATCTCGCGGCGGAGATCGGCAAGTCCATCGGCGGACGTCAGGGCAGCTCCATCGGCCGCGCCATCGTGCGCGGGACCTTGGGGGGATTGTTGAGGCGGTAGAGACCTGCGACATCCTTGGGCTGCGGAGCCAATCCGGGAATGTTGGACAAGTATGGCGCAACCCAAGCCCTCCTCCCCCTTGTGGGGAGGAGTTGGAGGTGGGGGTGCTGGCGCCACGTTCTGATTTCTTGGCGCTCGCACCCCCACCCCGGTCGCTACGCGACCACCCCTCCCCACAAGGGGGAGGGAAACATGCGCCTTGTCCTGCACCCGCCCCCGGATCTCCGCTGCACTCCGTCCGGGATGACGGTTTTGATGAACGCCTCTTGCGGCATCCCTCTGTTGGATGCACCTTGTCGGCCGCGACAAATTCCAACACAGGGCCATCATGTCCAAGCTCGACCAAGTTCTGCAGCGTATCGACTCCGACCTCGATTCCTCCCTGGAGCGCCTGTTCCAGTGGCTCAAGGTTCCGTCCATCTCCACGGATCCCGCCTACAAGGACCATTGCCGCAAAGCCGGCCAGTGGCTCGTCGATGAGCTGAAGAACATCGGTGTCGAAGCATCCTTGCGCGAGACGGGCGGACATCCGGCCGTGGTCGGGCATGCCAAGGGCGATGGGAGGCTGCATGTGCTCTTCTACGGCCACTACGATGTGCAGCCGGTCGACCCGCTGGAGCTGTGGGAGACGCCGCCCTTCGAGCCGCGCATGATCACGCTGCCCGATGGCCGCAAGGCCATCAGCGCCCGCGGCTCCTCCGACGACAAGGGTCAGGTGATGACGTTCGTCGAGGCCTGCCGCGCCTGGAAGGCGGAGACGGGCTCGCTGCCGATCAACGTCACCTTCCTGATCGAGGGTGCTGAGGAGGACGGCTCCAAGTTTCTCCCTGAGTTCATCGAGGCCAACAAGGACGAGCTGAAGGCCGACGTGGCCCTCGTCTGCGACACCGGCATGTGGGACCAGAATACGCCCGGCATCACCTCGTCCCTGCGCGGCATGGTCTATGAGGAGATCATCGTCCGCTGCGCCGACCGCGACCTGCATTCCGGCACCTTCGGCGGTGCTGCGCGCAACCCGATCCATGTGCTCTCGAAGATCATCGCGGCATTCCACGACGACAACGGCCGCATCACCATTCCCGGCTTCTACGATGGCGTGCATGAGACACCCACGCAGGTGCTTGAGCAGTGGAAGGGCTTGAACCTCACGGAGGAGGAGTTCCTCGGCCAGGTCGGCCTGAAGCATTCGGCCGGCGAGAAGGGACGCATGCTCATCGAGCAGATCCAGTCGCGCCCCACCTGCGACGTGAACGGCATCATCGGCGGCTATACGGGCGAGGGTACCAAGACGGTGATCGCGTCGGAAGCGCGCTGCAAGGTCTCGTTCCGTCTCGTGGGCGATCAGGATCCGGTTGCGATCTCCAAGAACTTCGAGGCCTTCGTGCGCGAGCGCATTCCCGCCGATTGCTCGGTGGATTTCATTCATCACAAGGGTTCGCGGGCGCTCGCCCTGCCGCACGACTTCCCGGCGATCACGGCCGCGAAGTCTGCGCTGCATGACGAGTGGCAGAAGGATCCGATCGTCATCGGCATGGGCGGATCGATTCCGGTCGGCGGCGACTTCAAGCGCACGCTCGGCCTCGACACCCTCTTCGTTGGCTTCGGCCTCGACGACGACCGCATCCACTCGCCGAACGAGAAATACGACCTCAAGAGCTTCCACAAGGGCACCCGCTCTTGGGCGCGGATTCTGGCGGCTCTGGCGAAGTAAAAGCCGGTTCTCCTCCTGCGTCATGCCCGCACTTGTTGCGGGCATCCACGTTTTACACGGCGAAAGACGTGGATGGCCGGCACAAGCCCGGCCATGACGGCGCGTCAAATCAAATCGTCAAGCGATGTAATGACCGCGCTAGGAGGAAGTTCGGCGTACTCATCCGGCAGGCCCAGTCGGTTCACCCAAATTGGCGTGAACCCGAAGGCGGCTGCGCCTGCGATGTCCCAGCGGTTGGACGATACGAACACGACTTCGCCTGCGGCGGTGGACAGGGCCTTCCGTACGAGGTCGTATGTCTGCGGATTCGTCTTGAAGACTTTTACGGCGTCAACTGACAAGACCACATCGAGATCGTCCGCAAGGTTCGCCGAATCCACCGCCGCTTTAAGCATGCCCGGATCGCCGTTCGTCAGGATGCCCGTGCGCAGGCCGCGCCTGCGCAAGGCCTGCAGCGTCCGCCGAACCTCCGGATACGCATCGAGCGTGCGATAGGCTTCCAGCAGAAGCAGCCTTAGGGAGCGGTCGACGTCCGGAAATCGTGCAAAGGCATAGTCCAAGGCTTGCTCGGTCAAGGTCCAGAAGGGCTCGTAACGACCGGCCAGCGACAGCACCCAGGAGTACTCAAGCTGCTTCGTGCGCCATACTTCCGAGAAACGCGCCGCATCGGGTCCGACCTGAGCCATGTGGCGCCCGACGGCCGAGTGTACATCGAACAATGTTCCGTAAGCGTCGAAGATGACGGCTTTTGTAGGGGCGGGGATGAGGCTGGGGCTGGTCATGCCGGCCAGAGTTTCACCGGGTGCGGGCGATGGCAAGCCGGCGAATGATCAGCCCTTCTCATGGAACCCATCACAAGACTTTATGTCCCAGCCTCAAGCCCGGCGATTGACGGTAGCCGGCGCAGGCGTTTCGATAGGGCAGAACTTCTGACCGATTAAGGATGGGACACGTGGCTTGGTATTCGCAAACCTGGAACTGGTTCAACGGCGCTTGGCATGAGGGCAATCCGCCTCTGATCGGGCCGCGTTCGCACGTGTCCTGGCTCGGCTCCTCCGTCTTCGACGGGGCTCGCGTCTTCGAGGGCGTGGCGCCCGATCTCGACCTGCACTGCGAGCGCGTGAACCGCTCGGCGCTGACCATCGGCCTCAAGCCCACCATGGAGCCTAAAGCCATCATGGATCTCGTCAGCGAGGGCGTGAAGAAGTTCGCGCCCGGCACGGCGCTCTACGTGAAGCCCATGTACTGGGGTGAGGCCGAGGGCCTGGCCACCATCGCGCCGGACCCGGAATCGACTCAGTTCTGCCTGTCCCTGTTCGAAGCGCCGATGCCGGTGCCGGGCGGGCTGTCGGTGATGAAGTCGAGCTTCCGCCGTCCGACGCTCGAATCCATGCCCACCGATTCCAAGGCCGGTGCCCTCTATCCCAACAACGCTCGCGTCATCCGCGAGGCGAAGGAAAAGGGTTTCGACAACGCGCTCGTGTGCGATGCTCTCGGCAACATTGCCGAGACCGCGACCTCAAACGTGTTCATGGCCAAGGACGGCGTGGTCCACACGCCGTATCCGAACGGCACCTTCCTCAATGGCATCACCCGCCAGCGCGTGATCCAGCTCCTGCGCGACGACGGCGTGCAGGTGGTCGAGAGCACCCTGCGCTACGAGGATTTCGCCGGCGCTGATGAGATCTTCATCTCGGGCAACTATTCCAAGGTGATGCCGGTGCTGCGCATCGATTCCCGCGACCTCCAGCCCGGCCCATTCTATCGTCGCGCCCGCGAACTCTACTGGGCCTTCGCTCACGACAAGGGAATCCTCAAGGCGGCTTGATGCGTCTGGGGTTCCTCCCAAGCGTCATCAATCCGTCGTCGATCTGTTAACGGACGGACATCGGGCTCCTGCAAGAGCAGCCTCGCTTCAACAAGCAAACGAGGTTCTCAGATGTCCGTCCGACTTCTCGCGGCCCTGCCGCTCACCGTGCTGCTCGGCACAAGCGCCTTGGCGCAGCAGCAATTCCCGGCTGTCCTCGCCGGCCACGCGGTTCTACCCGCGCTGAGCTTCGTTGATGCGCCGGCAGACGCTCCCGCTGATCTGAAGATTTCCGGCAAGTTCACGACGGGCAAGCGCGTCGAGACCCTTGGAACGATCGAGGGCACCTCGGGCGAACGGCCCACCGGCGTGAAGCTGCCGTTCCGCGGGCAGCCCCTCCAGGGGCATTCCGGAATCAAGTCCGTGGGTGACGGCACCTTCTGGGTGATCAGCGACAACGGCTTCGGATCCAAGGCGACCTCGCCGGATTCCATGCTTTATCTCAACCGCCACCGCATCGACTGGACCAAGGGCTCGGTCGAGCGTCTGGAGACGGTCTTCCTGCACGATCCGGACACGAGGGTGCCGTTCCGCATCGCCAACGAGGCGACGGAGAAGCGCTACCTGACCGGTTCGGACTTCGATATCGAAAGCTTCCAGCCTGTGGGCGACAAAATCTGGATTGCCGACGAGTTCGGTCCCTACCTGATCAAGGCGGATCGCTCCGGCAAGATTGAGGCGGTCTACGAGACCCTGGTGGACGGCAAGCCCGCCCGCTCACCCGACCACTACGCGGTCACGACGCCAGCCGTTCCGACGGGCGCGGTCAATTTCACCGTACGCCGCTCCAAGGGCTATGAGGGCATGGCCGCCTCCAAGGACGGCAAGTTCCTCTACGCCCTCCTGGAAGGCCCGGTCTGGGATGCCGAGAAGAAGCAGTGGGAGAGCATCGACGGGCGCGAATACCTTCGCATCCTGGAATTCGACATTTCTGCCGAGAAGTGGACCGGCCGCCACTGGAAATATGCGCTCGACCAGAACGGCCTCGCCATTGGCGACTTCAACATGATCGATGCGACGACGGGCCTCGTCATCGAGCGCGACAACGGTGAGGGAACTGCCGATCGGGCTTGCCCGCAGGGCGAAAAGCGTCCCACTTGCTTCCAGGACCCGGCGAAGTTCAAGCGCATCGTCAAGATCGAGCTGTCGGACGCCAACGTGAACAACGTCGTCCGCAAGGTCGGCTATGTCGACCTGATGCAGATCGCTGATCCGAACAAGAAGGCCAAGAAGCCTCTCAACGATACCGTTCTGACCTTCCCGTTCTTCACCATCGAGAACGTGGATGTTGTCGATGACCGTCACATTATTGTCGGCAACGACAACAACTTGCCCTTCTCGTCGAGCCGCGAGCCGACCAAGCAGGACGACAACGAATTCGTCCTCCTCGACGTGGCGGATCTCCTGAAGGCCCGGTAATTCCTCATGGGCCGGTTCAGGCGGCCCATGCACCACCACCGTCATTCCGGGGCGGCTCGTGAGAGCCGAGCCCGGAATCCATAACCACAACGCTTTAAGAAAGAACGTCAACGCCAAGCCTCTTTTCAGCAGCGTCAGCGTTTATGGATTCCGGGCTCCGCTGCGCGGCCCCGGAATGACAGGGCAGAGTTTTCCAACAAAGTTGTGATCGGGCGGCAGCGCAGCTCCGTCCGTATTGCGCCCTACATGGCCCCAGCATTGTGCCCCACGATGGAGCCCCCGATGCGCCTTGTCCTGACAAGCCTTGTGGCCTTGAGTCTTCTGTCCGCGCCTGCAGCTGCAGAATCCGTCGATCTGGAACTGGTCTTTGCCGCCGATGGGTCCGGCTCCATCGACAATGACGAGTTGCGCCTTCAGCGGCAGGGCTGGGCCGATGCGCTGACAAGCCCCGACGTGCTCACCGGCATCAAGGACGGCCCCCTCGGGGCGATTGCAGTCGCCTTCATGGAATGGGGCGGGCCGAGCTCCCAGGTGCTGATCGTCGATTGGCATGTGATCCGCGACGAGGCGAGCGCAAGGGTGTTCGCCGACAAGCTCCTGAGCGCTCCTCGAGGTGCGACAGGCTACAACTCCATCTCCAACGCCATCGACTTCTCCATGAAGCTCGTGGAGGGCAACGCCCATGAGGGCACACGCAAGGTCATCGACGTCTCGGGCGACGGTCCGAACATGAACGGCCGGTCCCTGGAGCAGGTGAGGGCGGAGGCGCTGGCCAAGGGCTTCACCATCAACGCGCTGGCCATCCGCCGCCCCGGCAGCGGCCGGCCGGGCGGGCCCGGCGGCATGTCGCTGGAGGATTATTTTGCGCAGAATGTCATCGGCGGACCCGGCTCCTTTGTGGAGATCGCCGACGAGACGCGGCCCTTCGCGCTGGCAGCGCGCCGCAAGCTCCTGACGGAGATCGCCGGCACGGGAGGCACAACGCGCCACGCCAGCCGCTAGGTCGGCGATGGCATGAGGACATATCGGCCTGAGATGCTAGAGTGGACCCATGGCGAATCTCGACCAATGGATCATCGAACAGGGCCTGCGGGGCTCAGATGTCGGCTCGCTTCTTTCAGGTCTTGCTGAGCGGCTGGTCGGGGAGGGCATCCCCCTGGTGCGGGCCTATATCGCCCTGCCGACCGTTAACCCGACGATCCGCGTCTATACCCACGTGTGGACCCGCTCCGCCGGTACGCTGGTCGAAGGGATCTCGCATGAGCGCAATGCGGATGCCTTTGAGCTCAGCCCCTTCGCGCACATGATGCGCACCGAGCAAGAGAGCTGCTACTGGCACGTTTACGGCCCTGATGCGGATCGGTTCGGCGTGTTCGAAGATATAAGGCGCCTCGGAGGGACCGATTATCTGGCGCGCCTCTTCAGCTTCGGCAACACCAGCGCTCCGGATCTGCGGGGCTTCGGCGCTTCCTTCTCGACCAGCCGCCCCGAAGGATTCCGGCCGGAGGAGATTGCCCGGATCGACGCGCTCCTGCCGCTCTTGGGGCTTGCGGCCTATCGCATGACCCTGTTCGACCTTACGGTCGCGATGCTCGACACCTATGTGGGCTTCTCGGCCGGCCGGCGCGTGCTGAGCGGGGCGATCCGGCGCGGCTCCGGCACGACCATCGAGGCGGCTTTGCTCTTTGCCGATCTTCGGGGCTTCACGACACTTGCGGACAATGCGGGTCTCGATCTGATCGCCCGGCTCGACCGGCATCTGGAGGCCATGGCCGACCCGGTGGCGGAGCAGGGCGGCGAGGTGCTCAAGTTCCTGGGCGATGGCCTGCTGGCGGCGTTTCCGATCACCGAGGAGCGCTCCCACGAGAGCGCCTGCGCGGCGGCGATCCGGGCTGCGCAAGTGGCATTCGAGCGCAACGAGGCTGTCAACCGCGAGTATGAGACGCCGCTCGGCCTCGACGTCGCGCTCCATTGCGGGGACGTGTTCTACGGCAATATCGGGGCCGCCGGTCGCCTCGATTTCACGGTGATCGGTCCTGCCGTGAACGAGGCGAGCCGCATGGAGGCCCTGTGCGGCGCCCTCGATTGCTCGATCATCCTGTCCGACCGGGTGGCCTCCGTGAGCCCGGTGCCGGTTCGCTCCCTTGGGAGCCACCGCCTGCGGGGCATCGCGGCGGAGCGGGAGCTGTTCACCCTGGCAGACGTCAGCGTCTGGACAGCCTGACCCCGAGCACCTTCAGGCCCGCCAGCAGCACGCCGCCGTAGAGGAGGGCTCCGGCCATCCCGAGGATCACGAGCAGAATCTCGCTGTTCCAGGCGGGGAGACGGGTGGCCCACTCCGAGAGGGGAACCGGCGCGAACCAGGCAAAGGCTCCCAGCAGCAGGCTTGCGACAGCGACGGCGGCGGCAGTGCGGCTCAGGGTGCCACCCGGAGCCATCCAATGCCGCCGCAGGGCGAGCAGGACCAGGAGCCCGAGATTGACCCAGATGCCGATCGCGGTGGCGAGCGCCAGGCCGACCACGCCGTAGGGTCCCGTCAGCACGATCTTCAGGGCCACGTTGACCGCCACTGCCGTGAGCGAGGCGATGAGCGGCGTCACCGTGTCGGAGCGGGAATAGAAGCTCGCCACCGCGGAGCGGATGAGCACGGCCGGGGGCAGGCCAAGGGCATAGGCCGCGAGCACCGCGCCGGAGCGCTCGGCTGCGGCGGCATCGAAGGCCCCGCGCTGGAACAGGGCCGACATGATCAGGTCGGGCATGGTGACGAAGGCCACCACGAAGGGGGCGGCGAGCGCCAGGGTCAGCCCCACGGCCCGGTTCTGAGCCCCGTGCGCCCCGGTGACGTCGCCTGCAGCGATGCGGCGGCTCATCTCCGGCAGCAGCACGGTGCCGGCGGCAATCCCGATCACGCCGAGCGGCAGCTGGTAGATGCGTTCGGCATAGTAGAGCGAGGCTACGGCGCCGGTTGGCAGCAGCGAGGCGATGATCGTGTCGGCGAAGAGCGCGAGCTGCACGCCCGCCGAGCCGATGACCGCCGGACCGAGCACCTTGAAGAAGTGCCTCATGGCCGGATCGAAGCGCGGCGCTGCAATCGTCGGCGCGACGCCCAGGCGCCGAGCCGAAGCCCAGACCAGCAGCAGTTCGAGCACGCCCGCCATCGTGACGCCCCAGGCAGCCGCATAACCGGCATTCGGGAACAGGAACGCGACCGCCAGCGCCGCCACGATGGAGACGTTGAGCAGCACCGGCGCGGCGGCGGCTGCTGCGAAGCGCTCATGGGCGTTAAGGATCCCCGACAGGATCGTCACCAGGGTGACGAAGAGGAGGTACGGGAAGGTGATGCGGGTCAGCGTCACCGCCAGGTCGAACTTCTGCGGCTCGTCCGAGAAGCCGGGGGCGAGCAGGCTCACCACCACCGGCATGCCCACAAGGGCCGCCGCCAGCAGCACGATCTGGACGATCAGCATCAGGGTGCTGATGCGGCTGGCAAACGAGCGGGCCGGGGCGGCGCCCTCCCGTTCAAGCACGCCCGCATAGGTGGGCAGGAAGGCGCTGTTGAAGGCGCCCTCGCTGAAGATGGCGCGGAAATGGTTGGGAATGCGGGAGGCAACCACGAAGGCGTCGGCGATGGGACCTACGCCCATGACGGCCGCCAGCACCACGTCGCGGATGAAGCCTGTGAGACGTGAGACGAGCGTCCAGCTACCGACGGAGAGGATTTTTTTGAACATCGGTCAGGCCCGGCGCATGCGGTAAGTGTCGGGAACGATGTCGCTTGACACCTCCGCCGCACCGCCGACCCGCTCGGCCACCACATAAAGCGGCCGCCGCTTCACCTCGGCGAAGATGCGGCCGACATATTCGCCCACGATACCAAGGGACATGAGCTGGATGCCGGAAAAGAACATGATCGACACGATCAGGCTCGGAAAGCCGGGGAGGTCGGTGCCGAACAGGAGCGTGCGGACCATGAAGAACAGGGCGGTGGCGATCGCCAGGAACGAGATCAGGAAGCCGATATAGGTCCAGATCCGCAGCGGCACGGTGGAGAAGGCCGCGATGCCGTCGAAGGCGAAGCGGAAGAGCTTCCGGAAACTCCATTTGGTGGTGCCGAAGCGGCGCTCCTCCACCACGAAGGGCACGCCCGTGGCCTTGAAGCCGATCCAGGCATAGAGGCCCTTCGAAAAGCGTGCCTTCTCGCCAAGGGTTCTGAGGGCATCGACCCCCTTCCGGTCGATAAGCCGGAAGTCGCCTGCGCCTTCGGGCAGGGGGATCTCGCCGAAGCGGGCGAAGAGCTTGTAGAAGGCCTGGGCGAAGCCGCGCTTCGTGCGGGTCTCGTCCGAGCGGTCCGTACGCTGGCCGTAGACCATGAGGAAGCCCTCCCGCCAGCGTTCCACGAAGGCTTCGATCATTTCCGGCGGGTGCTGGAGGTCGGCATCCATGATCACGGCCGCATCGCCGCGGGCATGGTCGAGGCCGGCCGCGATGGCGATCTCCTTGCCGAAATTTCGGCTGAAGGAGACGGCCCCGATCCGGGGCTCGGTGCGGCTGATGTCCCGGATGAGGTCCAGGGTGTCGTCCCGGCTGCCGTCGTCCACGAAAACCACCTCCCAATCCTGGGTGATGCGGCTTAGGACCGGCAGCAGGCGCTCGCAGAGCGGCCCGATATTGGCGCTCTCGTTGTGGACCGGGATGATGACGCTGAGCTTGGGCGACGCCACTGGATGAACCCTTGATTGTCGGGCCGCATCAAGAGCCGAGTTTGCAGCTTTGCTCAAGGGGATTAGGCTGCGGCAAAGCTGAATTTCAGGGCATATATGAGCTCCTTTCGTAACGTGATCCTCTGCGCCGACGATTTCGGCCTCGCCGATGGGGTGAGCCGGGGCATCGTCGAACTGGCGGAAATGGGCCGCCTCTCGGCCACGGGAGCCATGACCAACATGCCCGGCTGGCGGCGGGCTGCAGGCGATCTGAAGCACCTGCAGGGCCGGATTGCCGTGGGTCTTCACCTCAACCTCACGGCGGGATCGCCCCTGGGGCCGATGCCGCAGATCGCACCGTCGGGCATTTTTCCCAGCCTGAAGGACCTGCTGCCGAAGGCGCTGAAGCGTCAGCTTCCGGCGGGCGAGATCGCGCAGGAGATCGAGCGTCAGCTTGACGCCTTCGTGGAGGTTCACGGCGAGCCTCCTGCCTTCGTGGACGGCCATCAGCATGTACATGTTCTGCCAGTGATCAGGCGGGCCCTGATCCAGGTTCTGCAGGCAAGGGGCTATGCCGGGCGCGTCTGGCTGCGCGATCCGTCCGACAGGGTTGCCTCAATCCTGCGCCGTCCCATCGGCCGCCGCAAAGCCCTCATCGTGAAATCCTTGAGCCGCGGCTTCACCCGAAGCGCGCGCGCTGCTGGTTTCCGGACGAACGAAGGCTTTTCAGGATTTGCTCCGCTCGACCTCTCCGTGCCGGCGGCCCGTGTGTTCGAGGCTGCGTTCTCGAAGCTCGGGATCTATCCTGTTGTCATGTGCCATCCAGGCTATGTGGATGACGAATTGCGGGCGCTCGATCCCGCGGTGGAGAGCCGGGTGAACGAATTGAGCTATCTGAAGTCCGATGCTTTGCTCGGATTGCTTGAGGAGCGAGGATTGCGGCTTGCAAGCTCGCTCGTCTGAAAGAACCTTCGTCATCACCGGCCTTGTGCCGGTGATCCCGACCATGGAGAGTTCAGCGGTTTTCAGAAGCGAGATGGCCGGCACAAGGCCGGCCATGACGTGGTGGGTGTCATCCCCGGCGCACGCAGTGCGGGAAGGGGATCCATGGCGCTGCGGGTGTGAGTGGATTCCCTTCCCCTGCGATGGCTGACACCATCTCCGGCCGGGAATGACATCAGTGACGATGAAACGAAAACGGGCCTCCGAAGAGGCCCGTCTGACGTAACGGTATCAGTATATCGCTTACTTCGACGCTTGTTCGAACATCTCCTCGACATGCTCCCAGTTCACGAGATTGTCGAGGAAGGCCTTGACGTAGTCGGGGCGACGGTTGCGGTAGTCGATGTAGTAGGAATGCTCCCACACGTCGCAGCCGAGGATCGGCTGGGCGCCGTGGACCAGCGGGTTCTCGCCGTTCGGGGTCTTCATGACGGTGATCTTGCCGTCCTTGAGCGCGAGCCAGGCCCAGCCGGAGCCGAACTGGCTGACGCCGGCCTGGATGAAGTCTTCCTTCATCTTGTCGACGGAGCCGAGATCCTCGACGATCTTCTTCTCGAGCTTGCCCGGCAGGGCGCCGCCGCCATTGGGCTTCATCCACATCCAGAAGTGGATGTGGTTGTAATGCTGTCCCGCATTGTTGAAGAGGGCCTGGTTCTTGCCGTAGGAGCCCTTCACGACCTCCTCGACGCTCTTGCCCTCGAATTCCGTGCCTTTCAGCAGGTTGTTGCCGGTATTGACATAGGCCGCATGGTGCTTGTCGTGGTGAAACTCCAGGGTTTCCCGCGACATGTAGGGCTGCAGGGCGTCATAGGCATAGGGCAGTTCGGGCAGGGTGAACGACATCGGCGTCTCCTTTGGATTGAGCGACCCGGCGCATCGGACCCGAAAGTAGTGGCGACTTTGGGGTCGATCCGATGCCGGTCTCTTGCGACCGCGCATCGCCGGATGCGCTTGAGCGTTAGTTAAAGCGCGAGGGGCCGAAGAGCAACGGCCAAGCTCCGGACTTTTTTCTGCTCAAGCTTCCATCGCGGTTGTCTTTTGCCTATAGAGGCATAGCTTTGCCTTGATTGTCTGTGGTTTGCGTATGATGGAGACGGCATGATCATCGCTCTTCTGGCCCTCGCTCTTGCGATGATCCTCGGTGGATTGCTGGCTGCTTTCTTCGGATGGGATATCGTTCTGGTCGAACGCGGCTGGACGATGGTGATCGCAGGCAGCATCACGGCCGCAAGCGGCGCCCTGCTGCTCGGCATCGCGGCGGCGGTTTCCAAGCTGGCGAAGATCGAGAAGCGGCTCTCCGAGCGGCAGGCCGCATTCGGAGCCGATGAGTTCGGCTTGGGCCATCGCGCCCCCGGAGCGCTTGCCGGTGCGGGGCTTGTCGGCGGTCTCGCGGCCGCAGAGGCGGCCGGTGCCTTCGAGGAGCCGGCCGACGAGGACCGTGCGGACGAGAGCCAGCCGACTCTGCCCCTCTTTGAGGAACAGGAGAGACGCGAGCAGGATGAGCCCGAGGACAAGCCCGTGGCGACCGCCGAGTGGCCCAGCGACAGGGATGCGGCCCCTGTCATTTCATTCCCGACGCGAACCACCCCGGTCACCCTGCCTGCCGAGGATGAGCAGGAGCAGGATCTCAAGGTGCCGGATTTTCTCCTGGCCGACCGGCAGCGCAACGATGAGGACGTGCATCTCGTCGCCGAACCGGGTCTCGATATCGACGTGCTTGAGCCGGACGATGACGTTAAACCCGAGGGCCAGGATCGCGACCGGAGCGATGAGCCTCTGGAGACCGCGTCAGAAGTGGAGTCCGGGAGAGAGCCGCAGCGGGATCGCGAGCCTGCCACCGCAGAAACCGATCAGGAAGCCTTTGCCGAGGATGAGGCATCGTCCGGCGAGGAGAGCCCGGCCACGATCATCGGCACCTACAATTCCGGCGACAACAAGTACGTCATGTTCTCGGATGGCTCGATCGAGGCTCAGACCCCGAGCGGCACCTTCCGCTTCCAGTCTCTCGACGAGCTGAAGGAGTTCATCGCGGCCGGCGGCGAAGGCAACTCGTCGGCTAGTCTTTGAAGAGCGGAGCCAGAGCGCGGAAGTCGTCCGTCGCAGCCCGCTCCATCCATTCGAAAGCGACCATCTCAGTGGTCACCCAATGGCAGCCTGCATGGAGCAGTCGCGCGCAGGCGGCGCTGACGCTGTGAGGCGAGCGGCTCGATACCGCATCGGCCACCACGAAGACCTCAAAGCCTGATGTCCTGAACTCCAGGGCGGTCTGCAGAACGCAGATATGCGCCTCGGCTCCGCAGACCACGAGGTGATCGCGGCCGCTGCCCCGCATGGCTGCGATCCGCTCCGCAATCGAAGGCTCCCGGGCGGCCGAGAACGTGGTCTTCGACAGGGTGACGGCATCGCCGGGGAGCGCCTCCGCCACCGATGGAAGGGTGGCTCCCAGCCCCTTGGGGTACTGCTCCGTGACCGTGACGGGAACCCCGAGCCGCTCGGCTGCTTCGAGCAGGATGGCCAGATTGCGGACAAGGCCTTCGCCTTCGTGGATTGCTGGCATCAGGCGGGCCTGAACATCGACCACCACAAGGTGCGAGCGGCTTGCGTTCATCAGCATGGCGTCATTGATCCGGGTTGAAGATCGGCGGAGCGCCGGGAATGGGCAGGGTCATGGTGAAGCGCAGCCCCTCTTCGGGAAAGTTCATCGCGACATCCGCCTGCAACTGCGTGGCCAGTACCCGCTGCAGCAATCTGGATCCGAAGCCCTGCCGGGTGGGCGTGCTCACCCGCGGGCCGCCATGCTCGGTCCAGGCAAAGTGCAGGATCGGCCGCTCCTCGCCCGGCTCCACGCGCCAGCGCACCTCCACCTGGCCGCCAAAGGTGGACAGGGCCCCGTGCTTGGCCGCATTCGTGGTGAGCTCGTGGATGGCCATGCCGATGGGAACAGCCGCCTCCGAGGGCAGCTCCACGTGCGGGCCTTCGACGACGATGCGGTTTCTGGCCTCGTCCTCGTAGGGGCCGAGCTCGGTCTGGATCAGGTCCTCAAGCGCTGCCTTCTGCCACAGGTCCTCGGTGAGCAGGTTGTGGGTGCGGGCAAGCGACACGATGCGGCCGACGAAGCCCTGGTAGAACTCGTCGATGCTCGAGGCCGTGCGGGCGGTGGAGCCGACGATGGCCTGCACGGTGGCCAGCGTGTTCTTGACCCGGTGATGCAGTTCACGGATCAGCAACTGCTGGCGCTCCTCGGCGTGCTTGTGCTTGGTGACATCGATGTTGACGCCGATGATCCGGGCCGGGCTCCTATCCTGCCCGTAGAAGATCATCAGGCTGCCTTCGATGTGCCGGAAGGAGCCATCCGGGAGCGGGATACGATACGTGAAGGCCAACTCCTGGTCGCCCCGCGCAATCGTCTCCCGGAAACTCTTCTCGAACGCATTCACGTCGCCCGGGTGAATGCGGGAAGTCCAGCCTTCATAGGTTCCCTCAAAACTGCCGGGCTCGATCCCGAACAGCTTTTCCTGTTCGGACATCCAGGTAATGGCGCCGCTGCCGACGTCCCAGTCGAAGACCCCGATCCGTGCGGCGCGTTGCGCCAGGGCGAGCCGCTCCTCGCTCTTGCGCAGTGCCGCTTCGGTTTCCTTGAGGTTGTGGATGTTGATGCTCGTTCCGATCTTGCCCTTGAACTCGCCGTTGGAGTCATAGAGCGAGCCGACCCGTACGATGTGCCAGTGGTAGGTGCCGTCCACCGAGCGATAACGCATCTCGGCTTCCATCACATCGTCGGTTGCGTTCTTGGCATCTTTCATGATGGCGGCGAGGTCCTCGGGATGGACGATCGACAGCCAGCCGTGACCAAGGGTCTGTTCCCGGGAAAGCCCTGAGAATTCGAACCAGGTTTGCTCATTCACGTGATAGACCAGTTCGAGTTCCGGCGTGGCGATCCATGCAAATCCGGGGAGCGCCTCTGTGAAGGTCCGGAACCGGAACTCGGTGTCATGCAGGCTGCGTTCGGCCCGCATCATCTCCACGGCTGTCCAGGTGCGCTCAGCCACATCCTCGACCAAGGCAACGTCGTCATCCGACCAGGGGCGAGGCGTGGACGAGATCGCATAGAGGATGGCCGTGATGTGGCCTTCCTTGAGCAGCGGGACGGTGAGAACGGCCCGGGCATTGATGGTGCTGTAGAAGTTCTGGAGGGCAGGGCCTCCCGTTCGCGGATCGGCGGCAACATCCTCGATGGTCAGGGTCTGTCCCACCTGCGAGTCGTCGATCATGCCATGCAGGAATTCCTGGAGGCGGTAGGCCCGGCCTTCGTTGCTGATCGCACCTCGCGACCATTCCCGCTCGACGAGCACCATGCCGCGGCCATCGTCCACCTCGCCATAGCCGACGCAATCCACCCTCAAAAGCTGGCCGATGCTCTGAGCGGTCGCTTCCATGGCGGCGAAGGGATCCTTGAAGCTCCGAAGCTGCTCGTTCAGCTTCAGGAGATAATCCTGGCGGCGTCTGGCATCCTTGAGCTCTTCCTTGACGCGCTCACGCTCCGTGACGTCCTGCGTCACGCCGACCAGACGGACCGGCTTGCCGTTCTCGAAGATCGGCGTGCCCCTGACGAGGAGGCGGCCGATGAAACCGTCGGGACGGACAATCCTATGCTCCACGTTGAAGTCGGATCGCGTCGCCAGCGCATAGGTGACCGCCTGGTTGATGCGCTCCACATCGCCCGGATGCTGCAGCTTCTTCAGCTTCTCGAAGGTCAAAGGCTCATCGGCAGGCAGTCCGAGATGGGCCCTGCAGATCGGGCTGGCCGTCATCTCGTTCGTCGCGAGATCCCGCTCCCATGATCCCATGCGACCGATCTCAAGCGCCAGACGCAACATGGCGCTGTTCCCGCGTGACTCCGTCTCGCTGATGTCCCGACCCTTGTCCTGCGGGTTCGGCTGCCGCTCGCCTTGCGGCGCAACGGCTCTTGGAAACGGAGGAACGTCGACCCTGTTGATCATGAACAATGCTCTTGAGCTGCGTCTGCTGCTTTCTAAGCATTTCTGGAGGCTACGTCACCTCATGCCGAAAAGTCATGCTGTGAGGGGCGCAATAGATTGGAGGAGGCGGCAAATATCGAACAGAAGGTTAATCGTCCGAACGGTCAGGGTTGAAGAGAGGCGGCTCGCTTGGGATCGGCAGGGTCATGGTGAAGCGCAGCCCCTCTTCGGGAAAGTTCATCGCGACATCCGCCTGCAACTGCGTGGCCAGTACCCGCTGCAGCAATCTGGATCCGAAGCCCTGCCGGGTGGGCGTGCTCACCCGCGGGCCGCCATGCTCGGTCCAGGCAAAGTGCAGGATCGGCCGCTCCTCGCCCGGCTCCACGCGCCAGCGCACCTCCACCTGGCCGCCAAAGGTGGACAGGGCCCCGTGCTTGGCCGCATTCGTGGTGAGCTCGTGGATGGCCATGCCGATGGGAACAGCCGCCTCCGAGGGCAGCTCCACGTGCGGGCCTTCGACGACGATGCGGTTTCTGGCCTCGTCCTCGTAGGGGCCGAGCTCGGTCTGGATCAGGTCCTCAAGCGCTGCCTTCTGCCACAGGTCCTCGGTGAGCAGGTTGTGGGTGCGGGCAAGCGACACGATGCGGCCGACGAAGCCCTGGTAGAACTCGTCGATGCTCGAGGCCGTGCGGGCGGTGGAGCCGACGATGGCCTGCACGGTGGCCAGCGTGTTCTTGACCCGGTGATGCAGTTCACGGATCAGCAACTGCTGGCGCTCCTCGGCGTGCTTGCGGTCGGTAATATCCTGGACGACCCCGGTCATGCCGCTCGGGGTGCCGTCCTGATCGTAAGTAACTTGGCCCTGAGCGGCGACCCAAACCCGAACGCTGTCACTGGGTCGTCTGGCCCTGAGTTCCGTGCTGAACTGGGTTCGATTCTCGATGGCGGTCATCTTGGCCTCAATCATCCGAGGCAGGTCGGATGGATGGAGCTGCCTTGCCAATTCCTCTTTCGTGATCGATCCGCGAGGCAGGCCGAATATTTCGGCAGCTCTGTCCGAGAGGTCGAACACATCCATGGCGATATCCCAGCTCCAGTCGCCCATCTTGGCGGCCTGAAGGGCGATGCGGAGCTGCTCCTCGCTTTTTCTGAGCGCCTCTTCCGTCACTATCAGGTCATGAATGTCGACGCTGGTGCCGACCCAGCCCTTGAACTCCCCGGTTGCGGAGTGGATGGGAGCGCCTTGGATCAGATGCCAGCGGTAATGGCCCTCATACGATCTGTATCTTGCCTCCGTCGTATACGGCGTATGCTGGGTGACGACCGGCACCAGTTCCTCGCTCATCCTGGCCATGTCGTCGGGATGAATGGCCCGCGTCCAGCTGTGGCCGAGTGCCTCTTCGCGGGGAAGGCCCGAATAAGTGACCCAGCGCTCGTTCGTGTAGAGCAGCTCGGTCTTCGGATTGAGAATCCAGACCAGGGCCGGCAGCGACTCCGCGATCAGTCGGAACCGCGCGTCGGTTTCCCGCAGGTCCCTCTCGGCCCGAGCCTTCTCCACAGCGGTCCATGTCCGCTCGGCGACGTCCTCGACGAGGGACAGCTCGTCTCCGAACCAGGCGCGAGGCTGGGACGTGTGCATGTAGAGCACAGCCGTCAGCTTCTGGTTCTTGAGCAGGGGCACCGCCAGAGCCGCGCGGGCATTGATCGTGCGGTATGCGGCCTGGACGTCGGGATTGTCCGCCCGCGGGTCAGTGGTGATGTCTTCGACGAAGATGGGCCTGCACTGCCTGAGTTCCGCCATCATGGTGGGAAGGAAGTCGTAGAGACGGTAGGCACGCCCCTCGTTGCCGATGACACCCTTCGACCATTCGCGCTCCACCAGGATGACGCCGCGCTCCTCGTCGACCTCGCCGTACCCGGCGCAATCCACCTTGAGGAAACGCCCCAGGCTTCTGGCCGTGGCCTCCATGATGGCGTCGGGATCCTCGAGGCTGCGCAACTGATCGTTCAGGGTCAGGAGGAATTCCTGACGGCGCTGCGCCGAATTCATGTCCTCCTTGGCTTTTTCACGGGCCGTCACATCCTGGATGATCCCCATCAGGCGAACGGGTTCCTCGCCCTCGAAGACCGCGCCTCCCCGGACGAGAACGCGACCGATGCGTCCATCGGGCCGGATCACCCTGTGCTCGACGTTGAAATCGGTTTTCGTCTTGAGGGCTGAAGACGATGGCCTGATTGATCCGGTCCAGATCGCCGGGATGGATGAGCTTCTGGAACTCCTCGTAGCTCAGGGAGGCATCCAGCGGCAGGCCCAGGGTCGCCTTGAAGGTGGCAGTCCCGTCACCTCGCCGGTCCTGAGATCGCGCTCCCAGGACCCGATTCTGCCGATGTCGAGGGCCATCCGCAGCTTGCCGTTGCTCAGGCGCAGGGCATCCTCCGTCTCCCGCAGGCGGCGTTCCAGAGCGGCGAGGCGTTGCCTGTCGCTTTCTCCATAGGAAGCAACATCGGCGGCCATCTCTGAAGGGCCCCTGTCGGTCATCGACGCATGCTCTCGCAATCCCTGGTGTCTCCCGGCTGCCTCAAGCTGAGCGGCAGGATACGGTACAACGAGACATAGGGCTCTGCGTCAGCTCTGAAAGCCCCCGATGCACTTCAGTGCGAAGGTATAAGCGAGGGCAACCTCCTCGAGACGGTCGAAGCGGCCGGCGGCGCCCGCGTGCCCGGCCTCCATGTTGAGCTTGCACAGGATCGGGCCGCCACCCGTCATGGTGGCCCGCAGCCGCGCCACCCACTTGGCCGGTTCCCAATAGGTGACCCGCGGGTCGGTGAGGCCCGCAAGCGCCAGGATCGCCGGATAGGCCTGGGGCTTCACGTTGTCGTAGGGCGAATAGGACAGGATCGTGCGGAAGGCCGCTTCATCCGCAGCCGGGTTGCCCCATTCGGGCCATTCCGGCGGGGTGAGGGGCAGTTCGCTGTCGAGCATGGTGTTGAGCACGTCGACGAAAGGCACCTCGGCGATGACACCGGAGAAGAGGTCCGGCGCCAGATTGGCCACCGCGCCCATGAGCATGCCGCCGGCGCTGCCGCCATGGGCGACGATGCGGCCGCGCGAGGTATAGCCGGCCTGAACCAGGGTCTCGCCGCAGGCGATGAAGTCCGTGAACGTGTTGGGCTTCTTCTCGCGCTTCCCGTCCATATACCAGCGCCAGCCCTTCTCCGTTCCGCCGCGGATATGCGCGATGGCATAGACGAAGCCCCGGTCGACCAGGGACAGGATCCCGGTGCGAAAAGCCGCCGGCATGGACATGCCGTAGGAGCCATAGCCGTAGAGCAGGCAGGGTGCGGACCCGTCGAGGGCGACCTCGCGTCGGTGGACGAGGGAGACCGGCACCTGCTCCCCGTCGGGAGCGGTGGCGAACAGGCGCCGCGTCACGTAATCGGCAGGGTTATGCCCGCTCGGCACCTCCTGACGCTTGCGTAAAGTGCGCTCCCCGGTGCGCAGATTGTAGTCGATCACCTCGCTCGGGGTGGTCATCGACGAGTAGTGGTAGCGGATCAGGTCCGTGTCGAACTCGTATCCTGCCGAGAAGCCCAGAGAATAGGCTTCTTCGTCGAAGGCCACGCTCTCCTCGCGCCCTGTTGCGAAGTCCCGCAGCACGATGCGCGGGTTCGCGTTCTCGCGCTCCAAGCGCACGAGATAACGGGCAAGCGCCACGTGGGAGAGGATCATCGTGCCCGGGCGGTAGGGCACCAGATCGCGCCAATGGGTTCGCCCCGGCGTCGCGACGGGAGCCGAGACGATCTTGAAGTCCTCCGACCCGTCCGCATTGGTCAGGATGATGAGATCGTCCCCATGGTGCTCCACGTCGTACTTGAGCTGCGGCGTGCGCGGCTCGACGATCCGTGGCGCGGCCGAGGGATCGGCCCGGTCGAGGAGCCAGACCTCCGAGGTTTCATGGTCGCTCGCCTCGATGAGCACGAAGTCATCCGATTGGGTGGTGCCGAGCTTCACGAAGAAGCCGGGATCCTTCTCCTCGTAGACGACCTGATCCTGATCGGGGCTGGTGCCGAGGCGGTGGAGCCTCACCCGGACCGGGCGGTGGTTCTCGTCGAGCTCGACGTAGTAGAAGCTCGACGAATCGTTGAGCCATACGGCCCCGCCGGAGGTCTGGGGCACCGCGTCGGGCAGATCGGCGCCGCTCTCCAGGTCACGGACGCGGATCGTGAAGTATTCCGAGCCTTTGATGTCAGCCCCCCAGGCAAGGAGTCGGTGATCGGGGGAGTGATCCGCCCCGCCGAGATCGAAGAAGGGATGGCCCTCGGCCTCCCTGTCTCCGTCCAGCATGATGACCTCAGGTCCGCCGTCGCGCGGCTGGCGGCAGACCAGCGGGTGCTGTCCGCCCTCACGGTAGCGGGTGAAATAAGCATAAGGACCGTCGGGCTCTGGAACCGAGGAATCGTCTTCCTTGATACGTCCGCGCATCTCGGCCACGAGGCGGGCTTGGAACTCCTCGGTGCCGGCGAAGGCTGCAGCCGCGTAGGCGTTCTCCTGTTCCAGGCAGGCCCGGATTTCCGGATTGAGGACGGACGGGTCCTTGAGAACCTCCTTCCAATTCTCCGCCTTCAGCCAGGCATAGTCATCCCGGACCTCAGCCCCATGCATCTCGAAGATGTGCGGTCTTGCGGAAATCGACGGCGCAGCAGGCAAGGGATGGAAGGGGAGGCGCTCGGGTTTCATGAAATCTTCCGGTGAGGATATCGGGCAGGGATTATGCACAGATAACTCTGATTTCCCATGCAGGGTCCGCATAGGTCGCGATAGGCCCCGAATGTTCTGTCGAAGTGCCTTTTTAATTACTTCTTCGGGTCCAAAGCATGAAATTCACGTGATCGCGAGCCTAACCTATGGACACAGGCATTAACTTTTGCTCCAGGGTTTATTGCACAGTGCAAGATGATACGAAGTTTTCCAAAGTTTTCCTTTTGAACATCTTGCATTGAGGCTGAATTTGCCATACTTGGACGAGCAAGCACGATTTCTGTGCAAGTACGGTGCGGTTCTAGGAAGAGGCAAGCATTGCTTCAGACGAGAATGCTCAAAGATAGGTTGAAAAGCTTTTTTGAGCTGTTCCAAAGAGCCGGAAAGGAAGAAAATCAAAATGAGCGACAACATCGCTGCTTCGAACTACATTGAGCTGGCTGCCGACATCGTTTCCGCCTATGTCAGCAACAATTCTGTTCCTACATCCGACCTTCCGACTCTGATCAACGAGGTCCATACGGCTCTTCTTCGTGTCGGGGGCGGCACGGTGGAAGTCCCGGTCGAGGCGCCCAAGCCCGCGATCCCGGTGAAGAAGTCCGTGACCCCGGATTACATCGTCTGCCTTGAGGACGGAAAGAAGTTCAAGTCGCTGAAGCGCCATCTGCGCACGCAGTACAACATGACTCCCGAGCAATACCGCGAGAAGTGGGGCCTGCCCGTCGATTACCCGATGGTGGCTCCCAACTATGCGAAGGCCCGCTCCGAGCTTGCCAAGGAAATGGGTCTCGGCCAGCAGCGCCGGAAGCGCCGCTCCTCGCGCAGCGCCAGCTGAACGACAAGCATTCGTTGAAATCAGCCGCCCTTGGGGCGGCTTTTTTCATTCCGGAGCTGTGCTGGGGGAGGGGCCGATCTTCGCCTCTTGTGCAAAGCGGCTTCGATAAGCCGCCGGGCTGGTGCCGAGCCGCGACCGGAAGTGATGGCGCAGCGTTGCCGCGGAGCCGAAGCCGGTTGCGCCGGCAATGTCCTCGATCGAGTTTCGAGTTGTCTCCAGCAATTCGCGGGCACGGATCAGGCGCTCCCCGAGCAGCCATTCGCCCGGCGGCAGGCCTGTTGCGGCCTTGAAACGGCGCAGGAACGTTCGCGTGCTCATGCCCGCCTCCGCGGCCAGCATGTCAATTGGCTGCTCTTGGCTGAGCCGCTGCCGCATGCGGTCGAACAGGGGGGCGAATCTCGCCCCCTCCCGGGCGGGCGCAACGGGGCGTTCGATGAACTGCGCCTGTCCGCCCTCGCGATGCGACGGCATGACGAGGCGGCGGGCGAGCCGGTTGGCGATCTCGGGGCCGAAATCGGTGCGCACCACATGCAGGCAGAGGTCGATCCCCGCAGCGCTGCCGGCGGATGTGAGCAGCCGGCCCTCATCCACGTAGAGAACGTCCGGCTCGACCTTGATCTCGGGATAGGCCGCCGAGAGCTGTTCCACATAATGCCAGTGGGTCGTGGCGCGGCGGCCTGACAGCAGGCCGGTGGCGGCGAGTGCAAAGACGCCGGAGCAGATGGACATCAGCCGCGCGCCGCGCGCATGCGCCCGCGTCAGAGCTTCGACGAGCGCCGGTGGGACCGGCTCGCCGGAGGCTCCGCGCCAGCCGGGAATCACGATGGTGTCCGCCTGCTCCAGAAGCTCAAGGCTGCCATCGGCCATGATCTGGAAGCCGCCGACAGCGCGCAGGGGGCCGGGTTCAATGGCGCACACAGCAAAGCGATACCAGTCAGGCCCCATGTCCGGGCGGTGCAGCCCGAAGACCTCGACGGCGATGCCGAATTCGAAGGTGCTCAGGCGGTCATAGGCGAGAGCGACGACGAGGCGGTTTGGCATGATGTTTACGCCTGTTGGCAGGAGCGCCACTTTCAATCATGACGCCTGTGCGGAACTCTGGCCATGGCTTTTCCACAAGGAGGATCTCATGCCAGCCAGTTCCGTTGCGGCCATTCCGGCTGCCGCACCCGCCATCGCACAGGCGCATTTTTCCGCTCGCCTCTCGCTGGAGACCGACTGTGCCGATACGCACGACGCGTTCGTGAGCGGCCAGGCCGACTTCGTGCTCCTCGACGTGCGCGGGCCCAAGGCCTATGCCCGCAGCCATGTGCCGGGCGCTATCAACCTTCCGCATCGGGAGATCACACCGGAGCGGATGTCCGCCTGGCCCGGCACAACGCTGTTCGTGGTTTACTGCGCTGGCCCGCATTGCAACGGCGCCGACAGGGCCGCGCTGCGGCTGGCGCAGCTCGGACGCCCGGTGAAGCTGATGCTGGGTGGCATGACGGGCTGGGCCGACGAAGGATTTCCCTTCGCGGAAGGGGCCGAACCCGGATCGCTTGAAGTCTTGTCCGCAGCGTAAACGGGCGCGATCCCTCGCTGAAAGAGGCGGGGGATCATTGCGGCCTTTGTGGGAGCGGCTCCGGCGCTGTCCGAGTTATCCTCAGTCTTATCAACAGTTTTGAATCGCGTTGACAACTAGGAATATGCCCCCACTATCAAAGGAGGAAGGGGTACCCCTTCCTTACTTTATTTATGGGAACAAAACATGAACATTAAAGACGGCGATGCGGTTCATCAAAGTATTGCCGCGACAGGCTTTTCAGCGCCTGAGAAGGCCGGCTCGAAGAGGCGTGAAGGGCGTGCGAAGAACAGAGCGGCCTCGGGCGCTGTACAACCGGCAGGCGATTCTCTGACCCGGGAGGCGAGGCGCCTGCTCGGGGCCCTGGGCCAGCCGGAGACCTGGGCGTTCGCCGATCCGACGGATCCGTCGAGCGTGCTTATCCACAGGCGCCGCGGCGGCGTCTCGGTCGGGGCAGGGCGCTTCGCGGCGGTGGCCGCGGACGTCCTCGTCCGCGAGGATCTCGCGGGCTGGCAGCAGGCACCCTCTGGCCGGCGGACACTGCAGCTGACGGCAGCTGGCGAAGCCCATCGGCGACGCATCTCGTCACCCGAGGCGGACCTCGCTTTCCTGCATCAGCATCGCGAGACGGAAGCCGCGACCGTCGAGACCGCCACGGGCGCGACGCGGGTGCGGATCGACACGGAGGAGAGCCCCCTCGACTGGCTGCGCCGGCGCCGGGATCGCAACGGCGAACCGATGATCGACGAGACAGCCTACCAGGCGGGAGAGCGGCTTCGCACCGACATCATGCTCGCCGGCCTCCTGCCGGGCGTAACGGCGCGCTGGGACGCGATGCCGAAGACCGGCGGCCCTGCCTCTCCGGGCGAGGCCACGGACCGGATGGTCGCGGCCCGCCAGAGGCTCCGTCACGCGTTCGATGCCATCGGGGGCGATTTCAGCGACCTGCTGCTCGACCTCTGCGGCTTCCTAAAAGGTCTGGAGCAGATCGAGCGGGAGCGGCAATGGCCTGCGCGTTCCGCCAAGGTGGTGATCCGCCTCGCGCTGGGGCGGCTTGCGGAGCATTTCGGCATCGAGTCGGAAGCACGCGGACCGGTTACCTCGCGGGGCATCCGCACATGGCAGGCGGTGGTGATCGAGGGCGGGCGGATGTGAGGGGGCGAAGCTCTTCGTCTCGCCGCGTCATGGCCGGGCTTGTCCCGGCCATCCACGTTTTGCAGAACATCAATCTCATCCTGAGGAGCAGACGCAGTCTGCGTCTCAAAGGAGCTTCCAGTGGTCTCTGGAGCCTCCTTCGAGACGGATTGCTACGCAATCCTCCTCAGGATGAGGACAGAGTGAAGAGAGACGTGGATCCCCGGAACAAGTCCGGGGATGACGTGAGAGGTGTAACTACGAAGCAGCCAAAGCCATCTGCGCATCGCGGCGGATGCGCTCGACCATGGATCTGACGCCGTTCGACCGTTGCGGCGTCAGATGCTCGGACAGGCCGAGCTCCTTGAACAGGCCAAGCGCGTCCGTGGAGAGCGCCTCGGATGCGCTCTTGCCGTCGTAGAGGGAGATCAGGAGCGCCACGAGGCCGCGCACGATATGGGCATCGCTGTCGCCGAGCAGGTGCAGAACCGGCTGGTCGCCGGAGGATCTCACATCCGTCTGGAGCCAGACCTGGCTGGCGCAGCCCTGCACCTTGTTGACGTCGCTATGGGCGTCGTCCGGCAGCGGCTCCATCATCCGGCCGAGCTCGATGAGGTAGCGATAACGCTCTTCCCAGTCGTCGAGCAGCTCGAAGTTGGAAACGATTTCGTCGATGGTCGGCAGCATGGAAAACCTGTGATGTCTGCCGCTCATATAGCCATCGGGCTGCCCTTTGGCGACGGGTGCGGTGATTTTTACGTGCGCGGCTTCGCTGCGGTCAGCGCGCGATCCTCCGGCTTCAGGGTATCGGCTGGTCTGGAGGCGTCCGCGAGGGGCAAACCCGACGACGTCAGGATCTTGTCGACCACGGCCTGCTTGGCGCTGTCGGGCAGGGCTTTCCAGACGGTCTCCAGGTGACCCGGACCTTCCGGTGTTGTCGACGGAGGAGGGGCGGCCGGCGCGACGACCTTCGGCGTGAACAGCGCCTCGAGGGCAGCCGTGCCTTCGCCTTGCTGGCGAACCGGCGAGTAGTAGAAAATCGCGCCGACGATCAGGATGAAACGGAGAATGGACAACATGGATGGTGACGCTGTGGCCTGAAGCGAACAATGATGCAGCACCATACCGGACCCGGTGCCTTCCGCGTAGGCGTGTCATGGGAAACCTGCAAACAGGATGAATGAAACCTTGCTGCTCTTCGACGACGCCAAGTTGTTGTGACACCAACAGAAAACTCGGACGATCTTCGCTGCGCCACGGCCCGCATGTACCGGAATCGATGCTGCCGGGAATCTCCTCGATCAAACGGCCGCGGCAATTAGGTTTCGTTTAAGCCCCCTCTGTCAGGCTCCTTTGCCAGAAGGACAGCAGGCGGCTTCCGCCGCGGGCTTGTCCTTTCGCCTGCGTGGTCCAAAACGACCTCATTCTTCGAGAACGGAACGATCCCTTGCGCGAAGCTTTTGTCGATCAGCCCGATGACGATATGGACCTGCCCGCCGTGGTGCGGCGCAAGGCTCCGGCCCGGCCGCCGCAGCGGCGCGCCGTAAAGCCACCCCGCAGGCCGGGCATGGCCGAGCAGGCCGCCGCTTTCGTCTTCGGTCACCCGCGGCAGATCCTTGCCGCCCTGTTCCTGACCGGATGCGGAGGAGCGATCGCCTGGAACGCCCTGGCGCTGCAGAGCAGCCGCCATCCGGCGCCTCTCTTCAACACGCGGGAAATCGTGCTTGCGCCCGAGCCATCTCCGGAGGCTGCAACGGATCGGGTCCTGCCACCCGTGCGTCCTGGGGCTGAACCTGCCGAGCAATCGCCAGCGGGGCCGAATCCCCATGCATTCGTGCCGCACGCAGCAGCACCTGACGCGAGTGCTGCCGGCGCGGCGGCCAAGCCCGCGGCGCGCAGCCCGATCACGGAGATGATCCGCAATGGCGGCCAGCCCGTACCCGCCGCTGCGCCGCCCGCGCGCGCTCAGCAGCCCGCGCCCGCTGCGGCACCGCCTGCGGCGCGCACCGCCGCGCGCGATCCGATCGCCGACATGATCCGAATGGGCGGCCCTGTGCCGGTGCCGCCCGGCAATGTGGGCCGGCCCGATCCCGGCGACACGGTTCTTGCGGGCCAGCGCGCCCTTGCGCGGCTCGGCTACAGCGTGAAGGTGGATGGGGTGATGGGCGCCGGAACGCGGCAGGCTATTGAACGCTTCGAGCAGGACAAGCGCCTGCCCGTGACGGGCGAATTCAACGTCCGCACGCTGCGTGAACTGTCCAACGCGTCCGGCATCGCGGTTCAGTAGTGGCGCGCCTTCGCTCCGACTTCTGGGTCTCTGCCTATCTCCGCCGCTGCGCGGTGGAAGGCCTCGACGCCGCCCTGCGCAAGCGCGGGTCAGCTGAGGCCGGAGCGATCTTCGTGAAGGTCGATCATCTCGACGGCACCGCAAGCCTTTACGGACCCGCGCCGCAGCTCTTCCTCGACGACAGCGGCGAGCGCCTGTTCGCCCCCGTCCTGCAGGGAGCGATGCCCCTCGACGTGGAGGAGCGCATGACCCGCGAACTGCGCTTCGATCCTGATCTCTGGCTCGTTGAAGTCGACGACCGGCAGGGCCGCCACTTCCTCGATCTGGCCGAAGGTGACTAACCTTTCGCGTTGTCTCCCGACAGTGCTTTCACGTTCAAAATCGCTTCAACGAGTGCAAGGGCAACCGCACCGGGAACGTCCCGCACTTCGCGCACCAGTTCCTTGATCGCTGAGAGCGGATAGGACAGGGCAGGGTGGAGGCAGAGGAAGAGCCGCGTTGCATCCCTCCTGCTCAGGCCCAGCGCCTTTAATGCGAGCGCGAGAAGACGATGGCGTCCGATCTCGAGCACCCGCCACTCCGTCGATGAGGGAAAGCCGAGGATGCTCGAGAGAAGGGCTTCCAGTCGCTCCACATCGCCCCTGCGGCTGACCGCCAGCAGTTCTGCCACATCCTCTTCGGTGAGGGCGCAGGACAGCGTCATGCGCCGCCGGGCCAGAGTGGTTGCGACATGGTCGCGGATTGCAGCGCGTCGCGTGGTGTCGGCCGCGAGATAGAGGTTTGCCGCGTCGCCCGGCGCAAGATCGCTGCGCTCCAGAAGGACGCGGGCAAGAGCAGGCCGAAAGCGTGCGCGCTGCACGAGAAGCTTGAACGAGCCCGTGTCGGGCGCAACGGCGGGATTGGCAGCAAGGGCCTCAGCGACGGGCTCCTCGCCGAGAAGCAGCAGCCTACGGATTGTTGCGGGGTCGAGATCGAGCCGGGCCGCGAGCCGCAGACGCCCTGCAGGCGTTGCGAGCTGCCGCCGGTTCACTGTCTCGGGCAGATGCGCGGCGTGCTGGAGGACGATGGCTCGTGCATCCGGCGCGTGCTGAACGAGATAGTCGAGAACGGATGCCGGCGCATCGGCACAGGGCGCGAGGATACGGGCGAGCGCCAGGAGAGTGGCTGCGTCCGCGCGCGGCAGGGAGCCGAGCATGAGCGTCTCAAAAGTTTCGATGCTCTCCCGGTCACGGGCTGGCGCTGCGACGAACATCTCCGCATTCACTTTCAGGAGAGCGGCACGCATGTCCGGCGTTGCGCTCTCGGAGGATCCGAAGCCCGACAGGCCCGACCAGAGATCCGGGTTCGAAGAGGACGCCATACATAACTCGCTTCAACGCAACTGCGCGGAGGCTAGGGTGTGCATCTTAGCGCATCTTTAACGGGCGTCCGCTGCCCGGAATACGGGCAATCAGAAGCGGAACATAAGCGCGGCCGTGGCTGTTGTTTTCATGTCAGGCTGGGCCTTTTTCGACATGGCGCAGCCCGGCGGAAACCATCTGTTAACCATAGGTCTCTTTTTGTGAGTCAGTCGTCGAGGCAGCCAGTGGCACCATAGAAGAGGAGGGCAAGATGCAAGACGTCTGGACGAGGTCGCCAGGAGTGGTGATCGCATTCCCGGATATTTCGGAGCGGCCGCCGCGTCCGCATCTGCCGGCGAACGAACCGAGGGGCGAGATCCTTCTCTTCACGGGTGTTCGCTACGAGAGACCGGCTCCCAATCCTGGCCCTTCCCATCCGTTGGTCTCCAACGGCCGCGGCCGTCGCCGTTCCTGATCGTTCGTTTTTTCATTGCCGAAGTGACGCCGTTAGGCGTCGTTCAAAGGTTGGCCACGTCGCGCACCATCAGCGCTGCATCCGGTCCATAGCTCACAAGCTTTGCCCCCAGGCCCGGAACTGCGATCACGCGAAAGCCTGCCTTCTCCCAGAAGACTTGAGACTTGTTGACGGCGACCAGCGACAGGTTGTCGAAGCCGGCCTCGCGCGCATGGGCTAACAATCGGTCCGTGATCTGTGCCGCATAGCCCTTGCCCCGCGCCTCGGGCAGCAGGGCGATGTCGTGGATGTAATAGGTTGTGGCCGGAGACGGAATCGCGCCGAGAAGCCGGTTCAGAGGCGGCGGCTCGGCGAAACGCCAGGGATGGGTCAGCGCATAGCCGATGGCGCTTTCACCCTCGGCCAGCAGGAAGCAGCCCTGCGGGTAGAGGCGCTGCCGCTCCGCCAGGACCTCAGGATCCTCCGGGTGGCTGACATGGATCGCATCCGCCAGAGCCTGAACCTGGGTCAGATCCTGCGGGGTCATAGGCCACCAGGTCATGCCATTCAGGCGTCCTGCTCGGCCGTGCAGGAAACCGCTTTCGCCATCTCCTCCGCCTGGGGGCGCAGGCTGGGAACAGGCGCAAGGACGCGCACGATCACGAAGCCCTGCACCTCGGGCGCAACGATCCGCACGTCGCGGGAGGGAGCGTTCTCGTCCTCGGCCGCCCTAGCCTCGTCGAGCTGACGCCCGGTCATGGCGACGATCTCAAGTTCGCCGCGCACGGCGGCACGGTCTGTCACCGCAAAGAACACGCCGCCTGTCTCCTTGTGGAAGGAGAAGGACAGCGGGAGCGGGCCCGTGCGGGTGGCGACCCGCATCGGCCCGTTGCGCAGGTCGAACGCGCAGGTGGCCACCGCCGCAGCGGGATCGGGATTGGGCAGCCATGTGTTCTCGCCGCCGGGAGCGCTGATGATCTGAGCCTTCTCGGCGGTCAGGGTCGTCTGCACCTTGGAGAAGGCATCCTGATCGGCAAGGTAAGGGCTGCCCAGGATGGCCGCGATATGAATTCCTACGGCGATGACGAGGCCGCACAGGGTGGCAATGACGAAACGGCCGAACCCTCTCATGCGCCGCACTCCAGCCGCTGGATGACGGGCATGTCGCTCTCCTCGAGATTGGCCCCCGCTGCGCCCGGAGGATCGTAGAGCCGCAGCGCTACCGTGAAGGGGCCGCCCGGGGGAAGCTGGAGCCAGTTGCCCGGCTGCACATTCCGCGACAGGGCAATGGAGAAGCGGTCCTGCGCGTCGCGCAGCACCTCGGCGGACGTGAAGCTCCCGCGCCTGAGTTCAGTGCTCGGCAGGCGGCCGTTCTGGTCATACAGAGTGAGGGTCCAAACACGGGCGATGGGTGCCACCGGGCCGATGCTGTAGGAGCAGGCTGAATCGAGAGGTCTGCCGTCATTGTCCACGCTGGCCGTGAACCCTATCCCTTCGCCCGTGGCGAGGGGAACGTCGCTCCTGCGGGCGATGATGGCGCGCATGTAGGGATCGGCCCCAGGGGCGCCGAGCTTGGGCCACGCCTGCCATGGACCGAGCCGGAGGCTGCCGAAGGGCGGGCTGCCATTGATGGCCCAGTAGGCTGAGCCCAGGCCGAGCCCCAACGCCAGAAGAAGCGTATAGACGACCAGGATGGCTGTGGGAACTCGGCGGATGGACACGGACAGGGATGGCCTCGATGGCGCGCGCATCGAAGCGGCCGCAGGGGCGTTCGTCAAGAGAGCCTCACTCTGCATGGTCAGGGCATGGCAACTTGGCGGGGAGTATTCACAGCCGCAGAGCTGCGCGGCGCCTCCGGAGGCTTGCCCGTCGTGACGGAGCGGTCGACCGACTGGAACAGGGTGCCGATCCCGCCGAGAACCTCATAGGACTTACGCGATAGGGTGCCGGCGAGGAAAGCCTGCGAGGGCGACTGGGCCTGATCCGCTGCCGGACGGTTCGCAGAGGCGACCCGGTTGGCATTGGCCGGGCTTGCGCCGGGGATTGGGCGGATCTCCAGGTTCTGGTGGGCGACGTTCATCACCTCGTGCCAGGTCATGGCAGGGAGCGTACCGCCGGTCATATCGTTCATGGGAGTGGAGTCGTCGTTGCCGTACCAGACGCTGGCCACGAGGTTGCCCGTGTAGCCCACGAACCACGCGTCCTTGTAGCCGTTCGTGGTGCCGGTCTTGCCCGCGACCGGAATTCCTTCAAGCATGGCGCGCTTGCCGGTGCCTTCCTCGACCACCTTGTTCAGCATGAAGTTCATGTCCTGCACCACGCGGGTGTCGAGCACCTGCTTGGGCTGGGTGTCCCGGTCACGGCTGAAGATGACCTCGCCGGAGGAGTTGCGCACCTCCCAGGCGGCATAAGGATCGGCGCGCTTGCCGCCATTGGCAAAGACCGCATAGGCGGCCGCCATGTCGATGACCGTGACTTCGGCGGCGCCGATGGGCAGGGAGCTGGAATCGGTGAGCGGATGCGTCAGGCCCATGCGCTTTGCCGTATCGACGATGACGGCGCGACCGGCCTTGGCGTTGCCCTTGCCGATCTCGAGCGACATGCGAACCGGAATCGAATTGATCGAACGCGCCAGGGCCGACGTCAGGGACATCGAGCCGGAGAAGGAGCGGTTGTAGTTCTGCGGGCACCAGTTGCCGAGGCAGATCGGCTGGTCGACGACGTTCGAGTTCGGCCGCAGCTTGGGGTTCGTGGTCATGGCCGCCGCATAGACGAATGGCTTGAAGGACGAGCCCGGCTGGCGCAGGCCGCCGGTGGCGCGGTTGAACTGGCTCTGGCCGTAATCGCGCCCGCCCACGATGGCGCGCACGGCGCCGTCGACATCCATCACGACAACGGCACCCTGGCCCGCCTTGTACTGGCGTCCGTGCTGGCGAAGCATGTTCTCGATGGTCTGCTCCGCATGGCGCTGCAGGGTCGTGTCGAGGGGCGTCTTGACGATCAGCACGCGCTCGTTGCCGAACTTCTTCTGCGCGGCCTGCAGCTTCACCTGCTCGAAGGCCCAGTCGAGATAGAAGTCGGGCGTCGTCTCGCGTTCCCGGTTGATCGGGGTGGCCGGATTGCGCCGGGCGATCTGGATCTGGCCCTCGGTGAGGAAGCCGGCCTCGACCATGTTGCGCAGCACTTCGTTCGCCCGGGCGCGGGCGGCCGGCAGGTTGATGTGCGGAGCATACTTGGTCGGCGCCTTGAACAGGCCGGCCAGCATGGCCGATTCCGCCAGGGTCAGGTCCTTGGCCGGCTTGCCGAAATAATACTCCGCCGCCGCCACGGCACCGTGAGCGCCGCCGCCCATATAGGCGCGGTCGAGATAAAGCTTGAGGATCTCGTCCTTGGTGAGGTGAAACTCGAGCCAGAGCGCCAGGAAGGCTTCCTTGATCTTGCGCTCGAGGGAGCGCTCATTCGTCAGGAAGAGGTTCTTCGCCAGCTGCTGGGTGATGGAGGAGCCGCCCTGGACCACGCCGCCGCCCTGGGCGTTGACCACGAGGGCACGGAAGGTGCCGATGGGATCGATGCCCCAGTGATCGTAGAAGCGCCGGTCTTCGGTCGCCAGCGCGGCCTTGATCAGGTGGTCCGGGAAATCCTCAAGCTTGTAGGAATCGTCGAGGTTCAGGCCGCGGCGTCCGACCTCCTGGCCGTAGCGGTCAAGGAAGGTGACGGCGAGGTCCTGGGTCTTGAGCCAGTCGTCCTCGGTCTCCCGGAAGGCCGGGAGGGCGAGCGCCAGCATCACCACGGCGCCGGCTGCCCCGAGGGTGGTCGCCTCGCTCGTCAGGTCGAGGAGAACACGAGGCGTGCCGCGAAACCGCAGGCACTTCATCTTCTCCGAATACCACTCCCATGCGTCCCCTAAGCCGCTGCGGCCCTGGAACAGAGCCGAGTTGAGCCAAGCATCGAACGCGAGCGCGGCACGTTTGATCCGTGTCGAGAAAGGGAGGGGAGGCTGCTGGCTCACGGCGGTCCTTCGGGGCGGGTCAGGCGGGCTGACCTCACTCATATTATGATCGTTCGGTATCCTAGCGGCAACGCTGAAGCGCGGCGAGGCTGATATATATAACTCCGAACCTTGTTTGTAGGTTCACGGAGATTTACCTCTTAGGGGCTAAAAGGCTGCGCTAAGTGCGGTTTAGCACTTTCCTTCAAACCGCCTCAAAGAGACGTCAAAGCGCCCACATGCCAAATGCCGCACCCGTGATCCGCTCCCAGCCGGAGGAGCAACCCTTCTGGCGCCTGAAATCCCTGGAGGCGATGAGCCTGGAGGAATGGGAAAGCCTGTGCGACGGCTGCGGCCGCTGCTGCCTCGTCAAGCTGGAGGACGAGGACACGGCCGAGGTGATGTACACCAATGTGGGCTGCACCCTCCTGGATGATCAGACCTGCCGCTGCCGCGATTATCCGAACCGTCAGGCCAAGGTGGCCGATTGCGTGCGCCTGACGCCGCAGGCGGTCCGTGACCTCTCCTGGCTGCCCCAGACCTGCGCATATCGCCTGCTGGCGGAAGGCCGGGACCTTTACTGGTGGCACCCGCTCGTCTCCGGCGACCCGCAGACGGTTCATGCGGCCGGCATCTCCGTCCGCGACCGGGTGGCGGGCCCCGAGGAGAATTTCAGCATCGCCGAGCTTCTGGAACGTATCACCGACTGGCCGATGGAGCATCCCGAGGATTAACGACCGGCTCCCCGGTCAGAAAGACCCGCCGGTCCTGAAGCCGCCCCCGCCGAAGGACCCGCCCGTTCCGAAGCCGCCCGGCTGAGGGAAGGGGATTCCTCCACCGAATCCGGAATCCCAGGGGCTGGGGCCGTGATGGAAGCCGCCGCGCAGAACCTGTCCCAGGATCGCCCCGCCGATTGCGCCAGTGAGGACGCCCCCGAGCACGTTGCTCAAGGCGGCCTCGTTGCCGAAGGTGCCGTAGGGGGTGTCGTAGCCCTGGCTGCGCAGCTCCTCCCATTCCTGTTCGATCATGGCCCGCCGCTGGGCGGTTTCCTTGAGCTGGCGGTGCGAGTCCACCGCCTGGCGCAGGGCTCGGTTGATCATCACGTCCGTGGCCTGAATGCGGCGCACGAGCGCCTCGTCCTGGGGCGTAGGCGTGCGCAGGGCTTCCTCGTAGAGCTGGTTGAGGTCCTCGCGCTCATCAGCCGCCGCCAGCACAGCCACGGCCTCCCGGTAGGGTGCATCGCCTTCTAGCACCGAGGCGTCGTGGGTGCGGTCCAGTTCGGCGAGCGCCGAGCGCGCCTCGGCGAGCCCCCGGTCGGCCTCTTCCACGGCATCCCTGCTTTGAGCGGCCTTCTCCTCCAGCGGTGGGATGCCGGCAGCCACGAGCGCTTGGCGTTCCAGCGCAGTCAGCTGGCTCCGAACGGTTCTGAGATCGTCGATGATGCGGCGGGAGTGCTCCCGCAGCCTCTCGGGGATCTCGTTGAGGAGGGCATAGTTTGCCCTCGCCTTGTCGTACCCGACCACACGCGCCACGAGGCGGTCCATGTACCGGGTGAAGGGGCCGGCTCTGTAGGCGGCGGTGCCGAATTTACGCTTCCACAAGTACATGAACAGCGGATCGGCCTCATACGGGCGGCGCTTCTCGTCCCGGTCGGCTTCCGCCTGAACCGCCTTCTTCTCGGCCTGCTGGGCCTGCCCGGTGATCTCGGCCACTCTGGCGCGGGACGCGATCCATTCAGGATCGGCGCTGATCCTCGCCTCCACGTCCCGGCGCAAGGCTTCGACCTGGGCCAAGGCCTGCTCCAGGGCATCCACGGCGGCCTGCCGCCGTCCTTCCGCCTGTCTCACCCGCTCCTCGGCCTGACGGCGCCGCTCGGTCAGCTGGCGCAGGGCTTCCTGCCGGCTGTTGAGCACGCTCAGCGCCTGCCGCTCGGCGGCGTCCAGCTGGCCGACGACCTGATCCTGCCGGATCGCATCGAGCTTCAGTCGCGCCAGCTCGCGGAACGCTTCCGTGCGCTGGATCCGGAGACGGCCGACCTCTTCGGTGGCACGGGTATAGGCGTGCTCGCACTTCGCCTCCTGCTCGCGGGCCTTCTCGATGACCTGCTCGATCTGCGCGATTGCCTGACGTCCCGAAATCATAGCCCTACCATTGTGTGATCGCACCATTGAGGACCGGCATCTGGTACTCCACGTCGAGCTGGCCCCGGCGCTTCTCGCCTAGGCGGTTGCGCTGCACGATGCCGTCGTCGTTCTTGTCCCGCTGCACCTGCATGGCCGTCGCCTCGCTCACGCGCACACCCCACTTGGAGGCAGTCACAGTTCGGCCGTCCTCTTCGCTCGTGACCGGCAGGCTCAGAATCCGTCCGTCGGGGGCGACCGGCTCCACGATCAGGTAATAGTTCCGCCCGGACGGATTGCGCTCGGGCACCCGCCAGACGCCGCTAGGCTCCCCGGGGCGGGAGACGATGCGCAGCACATATTCGCGCCGCAGCTCCGCACGCAGAACCTCCAGGTCATTGAGGGCCTGCCGGGCTCCGCCGGCGTCACCGCGAGCGACGGCGGCCTGTCCGTCGGCCAGGAGCCGGTTGGCCCTTTCCTTCGCGGCCGGCAGTTGGGTCTCCCGCAGAACGTCCTCGTGGCCCTGCGTCAGGGCGACTGGCAGCCTCTCAGCCAGTTCGATCCGGTTCCGTTCGGCCTGGGCCTGCACTTCGGCGGCCCGCTGGCGAGCGGGTTCGACCACGCCGAACTGGTAGGCGCCCCAGCCGAACGCCAGCAGCGCCAGCAAGGTCAGCAGGCGCCGCCCGACCCGTCCCCGATTGACCCAGGCCCGCGCTACGGTGCGGGCGAAGCTGGGGCCGGGCGGCGTGTAGACGAAGCGCTGTTCCTTCAGGGCCTGCACGCCCTCCTGCAGGATCCGGTCGGGGACCTCGATCCCCTGACCCCGGTAGATCTCGCGCAGGCGCTGCAGCAGCTGGGCGTCGCGATCGCCTTCGCTGAGCTCGCGGCTGACGAGGTTTTCCTGGTGGCGGAGCGTGTCCACCACGTCCATTGCGAGCATGACCTCGTCGAGGTTCCGGGATGCCGGGTCGGGAGGGCTCGCGGGCGCTGTGGCAACCATTTCAGCCATTGGCCGGCAGCGCCTGTCCTTCCGCTACGAGGCGCGCGATGCGCCGCTTGCCGTCCTCGACCGCATCGCGGATCTCGGCCGAGTTCTGCGTCGCGAGGCGGCGCATCTCGCCGATGATCTCCTGGGAGCGCTCCTGGAACGTAATCACGGAGTCCACGAGCTTCTTCACCGCGTCGGCCCGGATGGTCGGGCCGTAGCCCGCCCTCACGGCGGCCTCGCCAACCTGATCGCCGATCTCGGCCAGCACCTCCAGGCTGCGGGAGACGCCCTCCTTCATCTCGTTCAAGGTCTGTGTCGACTCGTTCAGGCCGAACATACCGGTGAACGAGGCTTTCAGCGCCGTGAACACCGAGTCGTTGGTGGAGAAGAACGAGACCGCCTGGGCATAGACGCGCTCCTTGGCGTTCGTCATCTGCATCAGACGCGCCATGATCACCTCGGAGGTGTTGTAGCTGACCGTCAGATTATCGGAGAGATCCTTGGCGATCTGGTAGCGCTTCTCCTCGTCCTGGGTGCGCCGGAGCTGTTCGTCGCGCGTGAGCTCCAGGCGGGCGCGCTCGGCCACTTCCGTGCCCTTGAAGTTGACGACCGTATCGGATGCCTTCTGCAGATCCGCCTTGGCGGCTTCGAGCTTCTGCTCGGCGGTCCGCAGCACCTCGAGAGCCATAACCTCGGCATGCTTGAGGGCACCGCGGAAATCGCGATAGGCATCGAGAATGATCTGCTCGCGCTCGATCTGGTCCTTGGTCGAGCGTGTCACATCCAGATAGACCTCCTTGATCCTGTCGAAGCGGTCAGCGACGTCGCCGCGGGAGATCTTCATCCAGACATTGTTGATGCGCTCAAAAAGATCGATCTTCTGATCGTCCAGCTGGTCGACCATCTTCTTGGTATCGTCGCGGATGGAGTTGAAGGATTCCGTGATCTCGCGGTAGCGCTCGCCGATCTCCATGGCCTGCGTCTGCTCGCGCACCACCTCGTTGAACACGCTGGTTTGGCCCAGGGTACGGGCGATGATCACGATCCTGTCCTGATCCAGATCCGAGATCTTCTCCAAAAGCCCGTTGATAGGCGCGTCCATGGCCTGAGGCGGGATGATCCCAAGCTCCCGCAGGGCGGATGTGGCCTTGTCGAGATATTGCAGGGGCGTTTTGACAACGATGTCGGACATGAGGTTTCCTCCGAACCAGGGCGCGGCCTCTCAGCCGCTCTGTGAATTATCAGCGCAGCGCATGATGGGACGGCCATGAAAGCACAGCGGTCTAATGTGCAATCGGATCGAGGGTTCCAGAATGCACCCGCTGTACAGCCTGGCATGGGCTTGCGATGAAGCGCGGATCGCGGCGTTACGCACCGGCTTCCTGCGACCTGTTGCTTTCATCCTCACCCGGAATATCCGTGTGCTCGCCGAGGGTCTCCCGGACGTAGAGCTTCTTCACCAGAACGTATGTCACCACGGCGAGGGGGAAGCCGAAGATCAGGCCGAGGGTGCCGAACAGGACGCTGCCAATCAGGATCGCGAAGAGCGCCAGGGCCGGCGGGATGCTGATCATGCTTCTGGCCACCAAGGGGAAGATCACGTTGCCCTCGATCTGCTGGATCGCCAGCATGGCGAGAACGGTCCAGAGCGCGGCCTCTCCGCTGACGCTGAAAGCGATCAGCACGGCGGGAAGCGCGCCGAGGATGGGGCCGAGAAAGGGGATGAAATCCGCAAGGCCTGCGATCAGCCCGAGAGCCAGGGCCGAGGGCAGGCCAATGAGCCAATAGGCGATGGTCGACAGAACCGCCACGCATGCCATGGCGATCAGCTGGGACGTCAGCCACAGGCGCAGTGCCTGCCCGGACGCATGCAGCGAATCCTCGACCCGCTCATGATGGCGGATCGGGAACAGCTTGACGAAGCCTTGCCGGTAGAGGCGCGGAGCCGCCGCGATATAGATGCCGGCAATCACCACGAGGACGAAGTCTGCCAACCCATCGAGAATGGCGCCGCCGACGCCTGCAATGCGCGCTGCCATGCTCCCGCTTGAAGCATTGTTCATCATCTCGGAAAGGTCGTCGCTGACGGAGCCAAGGCCGATATTCTTGGCAAAGTTGTCGACCGCGAAGGGCAGCCGCTCCACCACGTTTGAGAACTGCGCCCGAACCTGCGTTCCGAACAGGGCCATCATGGCGAGAAGCGCTACGAAGATGAGAAGGGTCGCGACCGTGAGGCTCCATCGGCTGGGCACCCGCAGGTAGCGCTCCAGGGCTTCGGCGGCGGCATGCAGGACGAGGGCGACCAGGATAGCCCCGAAGGCCAGCAGAAGAACGTCCGACAGCTTCCACAGCAGGAGTGCGAACAGCCCGAGGCCGAGTGCGATGAGGAACTTACGGATAAATTCCGCATCTCTCATGATCCCCAGTCGGGAACGGTCCCTGTCATCCATCGTTTACGCCCTCTCCACTTGCGCATTGACAATGGAAACGGCGAAGCTCGGTTCCGAATTGTGAGCCGAGCGTATTCATTAAGCAAGTAGGGTGGTCTATCCGGAACTTGACCGTATAGAATGAAATATATTCCCAACATTGTGGAACGTTATGAGAAATTAATTGTTCTTCTGACATGGAGGGAAGTCAAATGACATCGAATGTCATCTGTTTTATTCTCGGTACGGTATTTCCGCTTGCTACGGTAGGCTGGCTATTCGTCCACTGAATGGATGAGGCCAGATCTCTTAGATGAAGTATTCTGTGCAACGCGTTCCAATCGAAGCCCATGCAAAACCCGCCTGAACCTGTCAGGCGGGTTTTGCATGCTTTGACTGTGGATCTTGGCTAACGAATGACGTCCGTGCAGGATTGATTGCCCCGGATGTCCACGCTGCAGGTCCGCTGGCGGATGGAGCCGGTGGTTGCAGGATCCGGAACGACAACGACGTCCGGCGCTGGCTGGGCCTTAGCGTTCTGCTCGGCAACGCCGCCCGCGATGCCGCCGACGCCTGCGCCGATCACCGCGCCGACGGGGCCGCCCACGATCGCACCGGTGACGGCGCCGGTTGCGACGCCTGCCGCCGTGCCCTCCTGGGCGAGGGCAAGATGAGGCATGATAAAGAGAGCGGATGCGGAAAGTCCGATAGCAAATTTACGCATAACTCAACCCTACGTCAGAATACTTCTGATGAAGAACGCCGCGCTTGCTCTCGATGTTCCTTCTAAAGGCGGGATGGTCTGACGCGTCTACTTCGACGCAACAGCGGCCCGCTTGCGCAACTCTTTCTGGAGCGAGGCGGGCAGATCGATCCCTGTCAGGCGCCAGGTGGTGCCGCTCAGGCGCAGGGTGACCCTGAACTGCCGGTCCCGGGGCTCGTCCGGGGTGAGCAGGATCGTGATGGCCCGAAAGCCCTGCGATTCGGACAGGATGAAAATCCGCCAGGCTTGCTGCAGGGAGCCCGGATCGAAGCGGATCGCCGGCCCGCCTGTGCCCTCCTGCTGGATCTGCTGCAACTGCCCGTCTTCGAGAAGATCGATCACGGCCTGAGGCGTGAGGAGTTCCTCCAGAACCGGATTGAGGGCGGCTGCTCCGGCTTGGGCGGCCAGCTGCCGGTCGCGTTCGCTGATGTCCTGGGTTTTCAGGTACTCCCCAAGGATCTGGCGCGCGAGGGACACGCGCAGGGCGTTGAAATTGACGCGCTCGGTGATGCGCGCGACGTCCCTGGCCTGGACGGCCTTGGACAGGTCGTAGAGCGCAACATAGGGCGAGACCATGAAGATGGCCCAGCCTAGGAGAAGCAGGAAGCTGATGCGGAAGGTCCAGCGCATCGTCTCTTGGGGGTGAGAGGGTCAGGGGTCGCCCTCCTAGGGCAAGACGACCGGTGAGCCGCCTCAGGTAGTGATGCCTCCGGCAATAAAAAAGGGCGACCAAGCGATCGCCCTTTCTTCACATGTGCTGAACTGAAGATCAGCCGCGGGCGCGAGCGCGGATCATGAAGGTGTCGAAGGCGTATTCGGCCACTTGGAACCAGAGGTATTCCTCGTTGCGGAAGCCGCGGACGCTCTCGTAGATCTTCTTGAAGTCGGCATTCTTGCCCGAGACCTCGTCATAAACCTCGTTGGCGGCCTTGTAGGCGGCCTCGAGGATCTCCTGCGAGAACGGACGCAGCTGCGTGCCGGCGCCGAGCAGACGGCGCAGGGCCGCCGGGTTGCGGGCGTCGTACTTGGCCAGCATGTCGTTGTTGGCATAGCTCGAAGCCGTGGTGAGGATCGCCTGATACGACTTCGGCAATTCCCGCCACTTTGCCTGGTTCACGAACAGGTGGATCGACGGGCCGCCTTCCCAGAATCCGGGATAGTAGTAGTACGGCGCCACCTTCGAGAAGCCGAGCTTCTCGTCGTCGTAGGGGCCGACCCACTCGGCGGCGTCGATGGTGCCGCGCTCCAGCGACGGATAGATGTCGCCGCCCGGGATCTGCTGCGGCACCACGCCGAGCTTCGCCATCACCTGACCGGCGAGGCCGGCGATGCGCATCTTCAGGCCCTGGAGGTCTTGAACGGTCTTGATCTCCTTGCGGAACCAGCCGCCCATCTGCACACCGGTATTGCCCGCGGGCATACCGTACAGGTTGTGCTTGGCGTAGAACTCGTTCAGCAGGTCGTTGCCGCCACCATGGTACAGCCAGGCGTTCTGCTGGCGGCCGTTCAGGCCGAAGGGCAGGGCAGTGCCGATGGCGAAAGTCGGATCCTTGCCGAAGTAGTAATAGGAGCAGGTGTGGCCCAGCTCGACGGTGCCGCCGCCCACCGCATCAGCGATCTGGGGCGTGCCGACGATTTCACCGGCGGCGAAGGGCTGGATCTGGAACTTGCCGTCGGTGGCTTCGGAAACGAACTTCGCAATCGTCTCAGCCGCGCCGTAGATGGTGTCGAGCGACTTGGGGAAGCCGGACTGCAGGCGCCACTTCACCTCCGGCATCGACTGAGCGATCGCCGGAGCGGCCACCGCAGTCGAGGCGGCGCCGACCGCCGTGGCCTGCAAAAACTGACGACGTTTCATAAACTAACTCCTCCCTCTGGGGTCGTGACTTCGTCACTTGCGCCCTATTGACACTAAATCGGGTTCCCTCTGCAAGAACCCTGGGGCCGCTATCGACTAATGATCTATGCGGTTCTTGAAAACATGCCGGCCTGCCTAGGAAAGCGGCACGTCGATCGTGCAGGCCACCCCTTCGGGGCGGTAGACCAGGCGAACCTCGCCGTTGAGTTCGCGCGAGGCAGTCCTGGATCAGGCGTGAGCCGAACCCCTTGCGCGAGGGCGGCGACACGGGGGGACCGCCTTGCTCCTCCCAGCCCATGACAAGGCGCGGCCCGGATGCAGTGTCGTGCGTGGACCAGGACACCCGGACCTGGCCCTCGGGAGCGCCCAGGGCGCCATACTTGGCCGCATTGGTGCACACCTCGTGCATGGCCATGGAAAGGCTCAGAGCCATGGAGGGGCTGACGCGAAGGTCCGGCCCCTCAAGGCGGATCCGGCTGCCATCGTCCGAGGGGTCCCGGTAGGGAGCGAAGGCCTGGGCGACGATTTCGACGAGGCCTGCGCCTTCCCAGTTCTCCCGGGTGAGGATGTCATGGCCCCGGGCGAGCGCGAAGAGGCGGGCCTCAAACGCGGCGTAGAGGTCTGGCAGATCCCGCGCGCCGTTGGCCCCCCGCACCCGGAAGCTCTGGGATGCCAGGGACTGGACGGTCGCCAGGGTGTTCTTCACCCGATGGTTCAGCTCGTTGAGCAGGAGCCGCAGGTGCTCTTCCGACCGTTTGTGGTCGGTGATGTCGATCTCGATGCCGTCCCAGACGATGCTGCCGTTCTCCAGCCGCCGGGGTGTCGTGATGATGCGGTGCCAGCGGATCTCGCCGGTCTTGGCATGCCGCATCTCGACCTCCTCGCACTCGGTGAGGGTACGAGGGCTCTCCAGGCGCCGCACGAGCATGCGCTCCCGGTGGTGCGGCAGCACGAGGCTGTAGAGGAGATCCGGATTGGCCTGCGCTTCTTCCGCGGGAATCCCCGTGAGCCTCTCGCAGGTCTTCGAGACGTAGAGCACCTTGCGCTCATCATAGGCCGCGGAATGGCTCGTCTGATAGAACATGCAGGCGGGCGCGTTGTTGGCCAGCGCGCTCAGGCGCGCCTTGCTGGCGCGCAGCTCCTCCTCGGCCCGCCGCCGCTCCGTCCAGTCGCGGAAGCTGACGCCGATGCCGCCATTGTAGGGAAAGACGTGGAATTCCAGGTGGCGCCCGGGCCGTCCGACCGCTTCCGCCTCGAAGGAGAGGGGCTGGCCGGAGAGAAAAACCTCCTCGTAGCGGCGGCGGAGCTCCGTGCCCTCGGATTCGGGGAACATGCCCCGGATGACCTTGTGGAGCATCGCCTGGCGGGTAAGACCGAAATAGGTTTCCGCAGCCCGGTTGATGTAGCTGAAGCGCCAATGCGCATTGAGGGAGTAGAAGGCGTCCCCGATGCCCTCCAGAACCACGGCAAGCTGGGCATTGACCTTCGCTTCGACCGTGCGGGCCAGGGCCTGCTGCAGGGCATCGTTCAACGCTCCCCGCGGAGAGGCGGAGATCGAATCCACAAGATCGCTTGTGAGCTGCTCCAGATCAAGGGATGCAGCCGAAACCGGGTTGGACAGGGTCATGATGTGAAACATAATCACGGTTTCACATCGTGAGCAATGTGCCCCCGGGTTCATGCGGTCAAGTTACGGTGCCCCTGGTGCGAAACCGCACCTCGCAACCGGTCGGGCCGGTCAGGACTCGGTCTGAATGGAGTTCTTGTCGAACGAGGCGTTCTTGGGAATGCTGAAGGCCTCGGCGGCGCAGATCAGGGTGAACAGGGCAATGACGCCCACAATCTCGGCGAAGCTGACAAGGGTGGAAGACAGATCGCCTGCATAGGCAAACGCGCCCGAAACGAGCGTAACAACGACAGCCCAAAACATCATGGGCCCTCTCCCCGGCTAAGCTTATTGCGGCAACACAACGTCTATCTAGCCCAAAAGTTCCTAAGGCCAAGCTAAAAGATTCCTTGACCATCGGTTTTCGGCAAGAGGCGATGCCCTACCATGGATCCATTCCATGACGGTTTTTTAAAGGCCTGTCCATGCGCCCCCTGATTGACCGGATCGTGCCGGATCTCCAGCCCCCGGACAGGGCTGTGCTGGAGGAGGCCCGGCAGGCCTCCGCGCAAAACCAGCAGACTGCGCACAGGCGCCTGCTCGAACGTATTTCCGCCCTGCACGCGGTCGAGCAGGTTCAGCCGGCCGCCCCGCTGCCGTGGCCCGGCGGGCTCAGGATCGCGGCCTTCAACGCCCAGCGCCTGAAGGATCGGCGGGCGGCCCGGCATCTCATGGAACAGGCGGGGGCGCAGGTCACGCTGCTCAGCGAGGTTGATCTCGGCATGGCGCGGACCGGAAACGCGCACAATATCCGAGACCTCACCGCCGGAACCGGGGAGGGCTATCTCTACGGCGTCGAGTTCGTGGAACTCGACCTCGGCAGCGCGGACGAAGTCGAGCTATGCGCCGGCCAAGGCAACGCCCGCGGCCTGCACGGGAACGCCATGGTGTCGGGCCTTGCCCTGGAGCACCCCTGGCTGATTCCGCTCGAGGAGAATGGCCTGTGGTTTCGGGGAATCAACGGCCTCCAGAGGCGCATCGGCGGGCGGATGGCGCTCGCCGCCCGGCTGGCGCAGGCGCCCCGGCCGCTCTGGATCGTGAGCACCCATCTGGAGAGCAAAACGGACCCGGCCGACCGGCAGGCGCAGATCCGGGCGCTGCTGCGCGCCATGGACGCGATCGCCCCTAACGAGGCCTTCGTGATCGGCGGCGACTTCAACACCAAGGCCCTGCCGCGCGGTGAGGATGAGCGGCATCTCCTGATGGAGGCGCCCGAGCGCTACGAACCGCTCTTCGCCGATCTGCGCGAGGCCGGCTTCGAGTGGCGGCACGCCAACCTCGCTCTGCCGACGCAGACGCCCGGCCCGACGAACAAGCACACGCCGCCCTTCGGCAAGCTCGATTGGATCGTGGTGCGCGGTTGCGAGGCCCGCAACCCGCAGGTCATCCCAGCTTTGGACGAGGAGGGCAGGGCTGTGTCGGACCACGAGATGATCTTGGTGGATGTGCGATTCCCAGGGTGAGAACCCTTTGCACTTCAGGGTTTTGGTCCACAGCCGCGGGGAATCGTCACGCTCGGGAACAAAAGACTAGTTTCCTGTTTATTGTCGTCCTGTTCTGATTTTGATCGCCGGAAACTGTCATATTATCCTTATATTCCTGAGATCTCAGAACATCTGCGAACACAGCCTTTCGGCTCCTGTTGCCTTCAGTGGCAGAAGCCACCGCGCAGGGCATGCAAAATCACCTTGACAGCGTGACGCTCTTAGAGTACAAAACGTGAACACTGACGAAGTGTGAATGAAGAACCCCCGCCCGCATTCACCGCATCAGCAAAACCTCCACCGCCCCGGCGCCCCCGCCCGGGCGGTTTTTTATTGGCGTCTCCATGGCTCAAAGAATCGAGATCACCGACGAGCAGAGGCAGCAGGCCTGGGAGATCTACGCCCGCGAGCCCGATAAGCACCTGCCCGACATCCAGACCTTTCTCGGCGTGAGCGCCGGCACCTTCGTGCGGCTGCGCCAGCGCTGGGGCTGGCCGGCACGTCAGACGGCTCTCGCCGAGAACGCGTTGAGCAAGGCTTCAAAGAACGAAGGCGGCGTTGCGGGCCTTGCAAAGGCCGCAGCCGCTTCGGTGAATGACGCCGCCCGCGCCCTGGCGCAGGCCACGCGGGTGCAGATCGACGCGCTCATGGACGAGCAGCGCACGGGCCGCGCCAAGGATCATGACAAGACGGCCCGCAGGCTCGCGTCCTATGCCAGGACGCTGGCAGCCACCCGGGCGCTTGTGGAACAGGAAAGCTCACCGCTCGATGACACCGAGCCCCATGACAACAGACCCCGGCGCAGCCTGCACGAACTCCGCGAGGAGCTTGCTCGCCACCTTGACCGGGGTATCGCGGAGGAGGAGTCTCGCGGACGCGACGGCCTCCTGGTCTGAGCGCGATTTCGAGACCGTTTTCCGCTTCTGGCCGATCCGCTGCCGGCCCGAGCAGCGCCTGCCGGGCCTGGCCCGGCATCACGACCCCTGGACGATCTGGCTCATCCTCGGCGGACGCGGCGCGGGCAAGACCCGCACCGGCGCCGAATGGGTGCGCGGCATCGCGCTCGGCGATCCCGACTTCGGGACAAGCGCCTCGCGGCGCATCGCGCTTGTGGGCGAGACGTTTGCGGACGCCCGCAACGTGATGGTGGAAGGACCTGCGGGCATTCTCGCCGTCCATGCGCGGCACGAGCGCCCCACTTGGTCGCCGTCGCTGCGCAAGCTCGAGTGGGCCATCGGCGCGGTGGCGCAGGTGTTCTCGGCGGAGGATCCCGACTCCTTACGCGGCCCGCAATTCGAGGCCGCCTGGGCGGACGAGCTCGCCAAGTGGCGGCACGTGGAGGAGACCTGGGACATGCTGCAGTTCGGCCTGCGCCTCGGCGCGCATCCGCGCCAGATGGTGACAACCACGCCGCGGCCGATCCCGATCCTGAAACGCTTTCTCGCGGATCCGCAGGTGGCGGTATCGCGCATGCGCACCGCCGAGAATGCGGAGAACCTCGCCGCCGCCTTTCTCGACACGGTGGTGCGCCGCTATGCGGGCACGCGACTCGGGCGGCAGGAGCTCGATGGCCACATCATCGAGGATCGTCCCGATGCGCTGTGGACGCGCAACGTGATCGAGAGCAATCGCATCGTCGTGGCGGTCGACCCGCCGGCCTCGTCGTCGAAGCGCGCCGATGCCTGCGGGATCGTTGCGGCCGGCGTGGACGAGGACGGCATGGCCTATGTGCTGGAGGATGCGACGGCCTCCGGCCTGAAGCCGCCCGAATGGGCCGCGAAGGCCGTGGCTCTGTACCGAAGGCTGCAGGCCGATGCGCTCGTGGTCGAGACGAACCAGGGCGGCGAGATGGTGGGCAACGTGATCCGCGAGGTCGACCCGTCCGTGCCCGTGGTCAGCGTGCGCGCCACGCGGGGCAAGTACCTTCGCGCCGAGCCGGTCTCCGTGCTCTACGCGCAAGGCCGCGTCCGCCACGTGGGCGCACTGCCGGAGCTGGAGGATGAGCTCTGCGATTTCGGCCCCGGCGGCCTCACCTCGGGCCGCTCGCCCGACCGCATGGACGCGCTGGTCTGGGCGCTCACCGAGCTGATGCTGCGCGAGCGCCGCGAGCCATGGGTGAGGGTGTTGTAGGCGCTCGGTCAAAGGTCCGAAAAGCCGCCCTACCTCACACTCTGTCCTCATCCTGAGGAGCCCACGTAGTGGGCGTCTTGAAGGAGCTTCCAGAGAGCGCTGGATCCTCCTTCGAGATGGCGCTCACGCGCCTCCTCAGGATGAGGGCTCAGGTAAACGGAATAGGGCGAGGGCTTAGCACCATCGATGAAAAGAACGCCCCAGCCGAAGGGTGGTGTTCACGCACATCTCCAGCCGGGGCGCCGTGGCTACCGTAGGGGCAACTAGTGAAGCCACTTGGCATAAGCTAAGCGGTTGAAAAAAATCCTCAAGGATTCTGATGGGGTGAACCTTTTGCGCCAGCCTGTCTCGGAAGGGATAGGGCGGCCGGAGCCGTTCGCATCGTCGTGGAGGTCATGGCTGCAGGGCTGGGGCGGATGGCAGTCCATCCGTGCCGATCCGCCCCGCCATCTGCCTCATGCCGCCCCATAGGAGAAAGACGGCAGAGTCTGAAAATTCAATGGTCGCGCCAGCCGGTCCGAGAAAAGCGGCCCGGCTGGCGCGTGAATGTCGCCGGGTCCCCCCGCAACATCTTGAGATTACCCTGGGGTATGTGACGCGCCAATGACGAAGACTGCGGATGTGCATGCTTTGCGGTCAATGCTTGCGGAAGTTATTGGCGTTCTGAAGCGGCGGGAGGCACCCCTTACATCTCTGGCCGGGAATGACACTCTCTCGCGTCATCACCGGCCTTGTGCCGGTGATCTCGATCGTGTAGAGCGCCGCGCCTTTCTGCATCGGGATGGCCGGCACAAGGCCGGCCATGACAACGGGGCGTGTTGCTCACGCGCTTCAACACCCTTCATCCTTCACGCTCCACCGAGCAGGACTTATTCATGCTGAATCGATTGACCCGCTGGCTCCAGGCTCCGCCGGAGGCCAAGGCCTCGCGTGCGCAGGGCGCCATTGCGCTCTATGTCGCCGGCCGGCCCGTATGGACGCCGCGCGATTACGGGGCGCTCGCCCGCGAGAGCTTCCAGAAGAACGCCATCGTGCACCGCGCCGTGCGCCTGGTGAGCGAGGCGGCGGCGTCCCTGCCGCTGGTGCTCATGAGCGAGGGCAGGGAGCTTCCGTCGCATCCGCTGCTGTCGCTGCTGGCGCGGCCCAATGCCCGGGAAGGCGGGCAGCGCTTTCTCGAGAGTCTCTACGGGCACCTGATGGTGTCGGGCAACGCCTATGTGGAGGCGGTGAGCCTCGACGGCGCGCCGCATGAACTGCACGCGCTGCGCCCCGACCGCATGCGCGTGGTGCCGGATGCGGACGGCCGGCCGGCGGCCTACGAATACGCGGTCGGCACGCAGGCCGTGCGCTTCCCGATCCGTGACGAAGCCTTGGCGCCGATCCGGCATCTCACGCTCTTCCATCCGGCGGACGATCATTACGGATTGTCACCGATGGAAGCGGCCGCCACGGCGCTCGACATCCACAACGCGGCCGGCGCCTGGAACAAGGCGCTGCTCGACAATGCGGCGCGTCCCTCCGGCGCACCGGTGGTCGGCGGCGCGACGCTCACCGAGGCGCAGTTCGACAGGCTGAAAGGCGAGCTTGAAACCAATTACCAGGGCGCCGGCAATGCGGGCCGCCCATTGCTTTTGGGGGGCGGCCCCGACTGGAAACATATGTCAACAAGTGACGCCGAAGATCGTCATCGTATGATGCTCTGTCCTCGGGACTGTATGCTGTGGATAGCGAGGAAATCTACCTCAGTGGGTTACCTCTGGCTGAGAACAAAAGTAGAACAAAATGATTGAGTCTGAGTGTTGGGCTGTTGGAGCAGGGATCTATGTCTGACTTTGATTTCGAGACAGTTGCTAAGGGTGCTGCTGCCATCAAAACTTCAATCGATGCCTTTAAGGGAGCAGTAGGGCTTGTGCGTGAGGTGAAGGATGCACTGCCACCTTCCAAGGAGACAGAGACTGTCGCCAGAGCACTCGATGAAGCGGAGCAGACGGCTACCATAGCTGAGGCCCAACTCGCGCAAGCATTGGGCTATGAACTCTGTAGGTCACACTTCCCACCGGTCATTATGCTGGACGTTGGATTCTATACGGATAGGCAGACCGGCAAGCCGATGAGCGTCTTCGAGTGTTCAGCCTGTGGTAGGCTCTCCAGAACCATGCCTTATAAGAGGACAGCGCCACCACGGGAGAAGGCCAAAGCTTAGGTCGTGTGGTGTACATCCCGAAAAGAATCACCCGACCGGTAAACAGGACCTTGGTCTCAGCGTCCTGATGGCCTTGTGCGTTCCACGCAGCGATACCCGATGGGGCACTGAGAGTTGTCTGCTGTCGGCACCCAAGCAGGGTCCGGCACCTCACCCAAGACACACCGGCCATATCCAGAGACGTAGCGGTCGTATGTTGAGGGACCAGTGTTGAGGACGATAGCACCCTGGGTGGCTACTAGTGCTCGTGCCCCATTGCAGGACATCCGTAGGGTCAGAGGGTTGCTCTGGGCCAATGCACTGGAACTCATGCTCACAAGAGCAATGGCAGAGTAGATCACCTTCACCGATTTCATTGCGACCCTCGTTAGCGAGCATGTCTAGGCAAAGCTTAGGGTTATATAATGCCAGGAATCGTAAGATCGATCCGAAGCCTTGCCGTTGAAGTGCGCTCCCACACGGTAGCAGGGCTCGATTGCCTTTGGTCTCTGCCAAAAACAAAGGCTCCAGCCGGGGAGGGGGCTATCCTCGGCTAGGTCGCTAAAGTGTCTGAGACACTGGCACGGGCTGATACACAACGCGCCCGATCAGTCTCTTATCAAACAGCCAAGGTTAAAATCCTGTTCACAGGCACGGGTGCACCTCGGCAGAGTTGCTACCTATGCCCCGCCGCTCCTCCACCTAAGCTGACACGGTCGAGCCATATTGCTCCGCTGTGCTGTCCCCGTAGTGCACGTGATACTTTTCATGAGAGGGTACGATGGCTTTCATCAATTGGGAGAGGACGTTTCCCGTAGACCCTGCAACAGGCGAGGTCCTGCCGGTCGGCACGGAGGGGGCCTTAGACCTGCCAACCTATGGGAACTATGGAGGTGGCGGTTATTCTGTTGGGGATTCTGGAGAGAAGCTTCTTACGACCTCTACGGGCAAACCACTCAGTCAAGCGCGTCTTACGAAGGTAGGATCTGATGCTCAGGATCCGTTAGACCTCCTAGACTACCTCTTCTACAGGCACGATGTGGTCTCCAACGAAGTTGGGGAGGCCTATAACCGAGCACAGGCTAGAGCAGACGCATCCTTGGTCAAATCGCTCATTAAGCTAGATGCCAGTTATGATCCTGAAGCCAGCTTTTATGCTGGCGGCACAACCCTCGCGATGATCGGGCGGCTTGCTATCAATGATAAACTACATTTCCTCTCACCCAAGGTGCTGATCACAGCCGTTGAGGATGCTGTGGGCGACATCCAATATGGGCTTGAGAACCTGCCCCAGCAGGAACTGATAGTAGCACTCGGTGCCCTGTTCGAGCCGACTCCCGAAACGGGGGTGTTCGCGTTCGACTTCGAGATTGAGACCACCTCGGCTAGACAGGAATTTGTTGAGTACTTGGCATTGAACGCCTTGAACGCCGCAATTGACTTCGGTGAAGCGGATGATGCCCCTCTAGATACCGGGTTCCCAGTCAGTGGCGTAAGTGAGTATCAAATCACATTCAACGTACTGACTCGCGACCTAGACTTGCTGTCGGTCGAAAGAATCGTTTGAGAACACGGTCCCCCTCGGTTGCTGTTGTCGCCTCCGAGGGGCACTGTGAAGCCGATCCTGTGTATGTCACTCGACGTAGGGGACATCCTCGGGCGGCTCAATCGGGCTCGGATAGAGGTTGCGGCGAGGCGCTCGGCGCTCCCAGGGTTCCGCCGTTTCTATCTCACCACTAGGCCCACAAACTCGATCTCGTCTGACAACCTCCTCGCCAAACCTGTTGATGTGCTGTCTGGCGACGGTTCTACATCTCTCAACCTCAATGCCACGGGAGGGGTCTGCATAGAGGTTGCGCTCATAGGTGCGCTCAGTTCCGCCATAGCGGTCATACTGATACTCGCTGTAGGAAACCTCGGTGCCTGTAACGCACCCGCCGAGCAGTATTGCAACAGCAATCAAGGCAGCAGTCGGACCTGCTCGTTTGGACCAGCTCATCATGAGAGCCTCCCTGTGTACGCTGGCGACACCGACAGGTATCGTCCAGCACTGTCAGGAAGGGTCGGTTGAAACCCTTGAACGGCATCTGAACGGCTCAGCTATCATCATCGGCTAGGTAAACGAACCTGTGGACGATGGCGCGAGCTACTTGGCTGCTTGCTGAGCCTCACCATTCGCTAACTGATCCACCCTTTCATTCTCAGGGTGACCCGCATGTCCCTTCACCCATTTCCACGTGATCTTCCGGCCCACCATAGCGGCGTCCATCTGCATCCATAGATCCTGGTTCAGAACAGGCTTGCCGTCTGCCTTGCGCCAGCCTCTGGCCTTCCATCCCCGGAGCCACTCGGTTGCACCCTTGATCACGTATTGGCTATCGCTGTGGAGGACGATGGGGAGACCCTGAGGCACAGCCTCAAGCGCCTTGATGGCGGCTGTCATCTCCATCTTGTTGTTCGTCGTGGAGCGGTCGCGTCCGACAATGATCTGCTCTTCTCCAGCAATGGTGACCACGGCTGCGTACCCGCCTGGCCCTGGATTACCCAGGCAAGCGCCGTCCGTGAAGATGATGGCTTCGGTAGTCATGAGGTTCTCAATTGATTGTTTAAGGACGGGACAGTCTAAGGGTGAGAGCGGGGAGGCGCTTAGAGCAGAGGAGGACTTAAGAACTGGTGACCGCAAGGGCGCCAAAAGTATTGCTGCCAAGGTTAACCAGTGATCCGCACTCTGGGGGTCAGGTCTAGTGTGAACATCACAGCAGCTTCCCGTTCCGAATTCTTGAGACGGCTTTCAGTCTCCTTGTGGCAGTTGATGTGCTTGGCCCAATCGTCACCATTTCAGCCTATGCAGCTACGACGGTAGCAGAGCGATAATTGCTCGATAGGCTTGATTACAAACAGTAATGATACGTGAATTGACCAGCCTTCCTTTGAGGCGGACACTAGGCTCGTCTGATGACGTCGGCCACTCCCTCCAGTAAACTGAGGTCCCACTTACGGGGCCTCTTTTATTGGCTGAGGCTATGCCTCTTTGTGTTGAGTCTTGTCTAATCGTTCAGCTCTCGATGCTAACATTAACCTTGGCAGTTGGAGCCTAGAGACAGCTTAGAACCTTAGAATTTGTCCAAACTGTCGGGATTCAGACAGACAACATTCCCTTTGCCTGTTTACCTTCCGTTAAGAGGGGACGAACGGCGGGGGCACAAATGGCTACAGGAACTCATCCGGCAATCATCAGCAAGGCGTCGCGCAGTGGCGATTACTCAAGCAGCAGTCAGCCCATCGTTGCCACAGCCTCAATCAGCGGCAGCTTTCTTATCCGCAACGGACTGCGGCGAGCTTTGGAGGGGACCCAGTTCTCCATTGTGGAGGAGGGCCCTGCTCGAACTCTGGATCAGCTCTCAGCTCCAGCTCTGAGAGTTGGGCTCTTTATTGTCGATGCAACTCAGTCCCCTAAGCAGATCCTCGAATCCATCGAAAGGGTCCGTCAACTGTGCCCAAACGCTCGGATTGTCACTTTGGTCGATCAGCTTGATCTTGCCGTACTGCGCTTGGGCAATGAGGCGGGTGTTGATAGCTTCTGTCTGGCAACCAGCGCACCTGAGGTCTTGGTCAACGTTCTTGAACTCACGATGATGGGTGAGAAGTTTGTTCCTGGAGCAGCGCTCCACGCTATTTTCAACCAAGAGCGTCAGCCCTCATCGGCATATGAGCAGAAAGAACCTGATCCTAGAGCGAAGACGCTTTCACCCAGAGAGGCTGTCATCTTGCAATCCCTCATGGGTGGTGACGCCAATAAGATCATCGCGCGGAAGCTCGATATCACGGAGGCGACCATCAAAGTTCACGTGAAGTCCATCCTGCGCAAAATTGGGGCCGCCAATCGCACCCAGGCTGCCATGTGGGCTACTGAAAATCTGCCACAAGGCAGGATCCTTAGTGAGACTATAGCGAGACATGACTGAATGCTTGTTTGAATGGTGTCTTACGAGTGCAGATCAAGCGTGAGGTTCTCAGCGAAGTGATCGTCTTGCGCGTATCCTCAGGGTCACTTGGGTGTCTGAGGATACGCTAACTACTCGCCAGTCGATCAGACGTTGATCTTCTTGCTCTGACTATATGCATTGAGCGCACTGGCTCCGATCTTCAGACCGGCTCCAATGAACGAAGGCTTGCGAGCTCTCGAGCCCGACCTCGACGCCATCGAGGCGCTCGCCGACGAGCGCGAAAGCCTCTGGCGGCGTGTGTCCGCGGCGGCGTTTCTCACGGATGACGAGAGAAGCGGGAGGCGGTGGGGTATGGGCGTGTGGAGGACGGGAAGGGGCGGGGATGATTGCGTGAGGATGGTATTTTCCCTCGTCATTCCCGGACTTGTTCCGGGGATCCACGTCTTCGCACCAGTTGGAGACTTGGATGGCCGGGACGAGCCCGGCCATGACGGGGTGGATGTCATCTCGGACGGCGCGAGCCGATGCGGTATCGCTTTCAGAATGGAACACCTTCAACCCGGGGCGGCGCAGCCGAGCCCGACCCGAAGGGCCGCGCCGGAGGCGTGAAAATCCATAATAACCGCCCTAAACCAGTTCGGCGCCGTCAGCGGTTATGGATCCCCGCCTGCGTGGGGATGACAGGGGTGAGATCCAAGAACCTCATCCTGCACGCGATCCCGGATCTCGCTTCGCTCGTCCGGGATGACGCCGGACACGAGCGTGACGAACGCAATCGACAGCTGCGATCCTACTCAACCTCGACCCCAACCGGAGCTCTTCACGAGAACAAATCATGAACTCATATGACCAGATCACCGAGGCCGTCATTCGGCGCGGGGATCTTGCCCATCTTGCCCTGTTCGTCTGGGCCAGCGGGGCGTCCGCCTTGCTTGCCATGACCCTGCGCGACCTGTTCGCGGCCAACCGCCGGTTCGATGCGCTCGTGCGCGAGCTGTCCCTGTTCAACCGCCGCCATTCGGGAGATCCCTCGTGACCCGCCTTTCATCCCGCACCCCGCGCAAGCCGAAGGCCGCGCGGGAGAGCCAGACCCGCGCCACGCTCGTGTTCCGCGACTTCGTGCGCCAGCTCGAAAAGCTCGATGTGAAGCCGCCGAAGACTGCTCGCGGGGCCGCGCGATGATGGCGGCCGCACCCAGTGTTCGGGAGCGCAAGTTCCTGCCCGAGCCCCTGAGCGGCGTCGATGCGGAAGGCGTGTTCGAAGGCTATGCCAGCCTGTTCGGCGAGGCCGATCTCGGCAAGGACGGGGTGATGCCGGGCGCCTTCCGCGACAGCCTGAAGAAACGCGGCGCCGCGCAGGTGCGCCTGCTGTGGCAGCACGATCCGGCGCAGCCCATCGGGCGTTGGCTCTCCATCGCGGAGGATCTGCGGGGCCTGCGCGTGCGCGGCCGGCTCAACCTTGCGGTCGCCCAGGCGCGGGACATCCATGCGCTCATGCGCGATGGGGCCGTGGACGGGCTCTCAATCGGCTTTCGGGTCGAGCGGGCCAGGGCCGAGAGGCCCACCGGGTTGCGCCGCCTGGAGCGGCTCGACCTGTGGGAGATCTCCGTCGTGACCTTTCCGATGCTGCCCGGCGCGCGGGTCGAAACCGTCAAGCAGGCAGCCCCGAAGCTCGCGGCCCATATCCGCAGCGCAACTGTCAGACTGTTTTCCTGAACCTTGTCCGTTGGAGCGCGTTAGCTGAAAGCCCGCATCGACGCGGAGGCTGCGGGCCCTTTCCTCACGCGAGAGGTGTCTGTTCTTCGCTTGTCTCGGGAGGTTCCTATGAAGAAGCTTGCTTTCGTTGCGCTCCTCGGCCTTGCGGCGGCTGCCTGCACGACCACGGAAGAGCGCGTCGGCGGTGCGGCCGTCGGCGCCGGTGTCGGTGCGGTGGCCGGTCCCGTCGGCGCTGTGGCCGGTGGCGCCATCGGTGCTGCGGCCGGTCCTGCCGTGTCCGATACGGTTCAGGCCAACACGCGCCCGGTTCGCCGCACGACCCGCCGCCGTTAAAGCGTCAACATCAAGTCCTCATCCTGAGGAGGCTGGCTCATCAAGCGGAACACGTCTCGGCTTTCGTCATGGCCGGCCTTGTGCCGGCCATCCCGATGCTGACAAGCACGGCGCCTCATGCCATCGAGATCACCGGCACAAGGCCGGTGATGACGTGTGTAGGGCTGCCGGTCCTTCATGAGCCAGCCTCTCAGTAGGCCACGCAGTGATCGTCTCGAAGGATCGGGGCGTCTCCAGTGTTCCTTGGACCCTCCTTCGAGACGCCGCTGCGCGGCTCCTCAGGATGAGGTCAGGGATTTCTATTCCCCTCACCGGGAAACAACGGGCCCGCCCTCCGGCGGGCCTTTTTCTTTGGAGCATCGGACCGAAAAGTGGACGCCGCTTTTCGGTCCGATGCTCATTTCCTAATCTGTTCTTTCAAACCTATGGATTGTGATGATTCCCGCTGTTGAAACCAAAGCCGTGTCCCACGACGTCGCCTCGGCGTTCGAGGATTTCGCCCGCGCCTTCGAGGCGTTCAAGGATGCCAACGACACGCGCCTGTCCCAGATCGAGACCAGGCTCACGAGCGACGTGGTGACGGACGAGAAACTCGCCCGCATCGACACCGCCCTCGACGACGCCAAGCGCCGCCTCGACCGCCTCGCCCTCGATCGTTCCCGTCCGCCTCTCGGCGGCACGGACGCTCCGCAAGACCCTGCCCAGGCCGAGCACAAGACCGCGTTCCATGCTTATGTCCGCAGCGGCGAGGCCACGGGCCTGAAGCGGCTGGAGAAGGCGCTCTCGGCCGGCTCCGGCCCCGACGGCGGCTATCTCGTGCCGGACACTGTCGAGCGCGAGGTGCTGCGCCGCCTCGCCAATGTGTCGCCGATCCGCGCCATCTCGTCGGTGCGGGTGATCTCCGGCGGGCAGTACAAGCGCGCCTTCTCCACCACGGGCCCGGCCACCGGCTGGGTCGGCGAGACGGCGGCGCGGCCGCAGACGGCCAGCCCCACGCTCTCCGAGATGAGCTTTCCGGCCATGGAGCTCTACGCCATGCCGGCCGCGACCCAGACCCTGCTCGACGACGCGGTGGTCGATATCGAGAGCTGGATCGCCGAGGAGGTCGAGTCCGCCTTCGCCGAGCAGGAAAGCGCCGCCTTCGTCAATGGCGACGGGGTAAACAAGCCGAGGGGCTTTCTCACCACCGACACTGTCGAGGACGAGATCTGGGAATGGGGCCGCCTAGGCACGGTGAACACCGGCGGCGCAGCCTTCCCGGCGTCAAACCCGTCCGACGTGCTGGTGAACCTGATCTACACGCTGAAATCCGGCTACCGCCAGAACGCCGCCTTCGTGATGAACCGCAAGACGCAGAGCGCGATCCGCTGCTTCAAGGACGACAACGGCCAGTACCTCTGGGCGCCGCCCGCGAGCATCGGCCAGGCCGCGACCCTGATGGGCTTCCCCGTGGTGAGGCCGAGGACATGCCGGACATTGCGTTGAACGCCTGCGCCATCGCGTTCGGCGACTTCAAGCGCGGCTACCTCATCGTCGATCGCGCCGGCATGCGCGTGCTGCGCGACCCTTACTCCGCCAAGATGCCATGAGGAGGTGAGCGGCGACCGGCTCTCTGCGAGAGTAAGGACGCCAACCTTTTCTTCCTGGAGGCGACAGGCCATGCAAGCGACCGACCCCACGTCCACCCGCAGCAATTGTTCCGAC